>ENA-UEQO01000833-UEQO01000833.1-human-gut-metagenome-genome-assembly--contig:-NODE-833-length-34508-cov-10.733728_pt1 | contig 34508 bp, 30 predicted proteins | sample MGYA00242938_ERZ507940 | MGnify/ENA primary metagenome ERZ507940 (study PRJEB26167, sample SAMN06115517) | human gut metagenome | host: Homo sapiens | place: China:Chongqing | collected 2014-12-03... | reverse complement strand
GACAAAAGGGGCCCGTCTTCGGGAGAAAAAGGTGCTGAGCGCAGCGAAGCGGATGAGGTGTCAGAAAAGCCAATAAGATTTTAGCAATATAATAGTTGCGCACATTTGTAGTATTGCGGAAAACCAATAGCATACTTTAATCCGCCGCTTTTCCACCTCATCCACCGCCGTTCGGCGGTCCCCCTTCCCCTCGAGGGGAAGGCTTGCGGGGACTCTGCGTATTTCGTTGTCATTCTGAGTGCAGCGAAAAATCTTTTTCGGCATTACCCCTGTCTTTTCGTAGGGGACGATGCCCACATCGTCCCACAAATCACGCCCGCCACAAGATGAAAAAATGTCTGATTCTCCACCTCATCCGTCGCGGCGTAAAGCCGCGCCACCTTCCCCTCGAGGGGAAGGCTTGACAAGTCTTATCGCTACCGGTGGTCAGAGAAATTGCCTCTGAGGGGGAGGCTTTGGCATGCCGCTGGTTTGTAGATACATTTTTGTGCCTCCATGACACGGTTATTTCGTCAGCTGCAAGCCATCGTAATTCTCGTGCAGCACGGCGCAGGAGGCAGCCATTTTGCTGCGTTCCTCTTCGCTCAAATCCAGTTCCAATACCCGCTCCACTCCCTGGCGATTGATGATGCAGGGCGCCCCCACAAATACATCCTTTTGACCGTATTCGCCGCGCAGCCGGGCGGACACGGTGAGCACGCTGCTCTCATTCGACAAAATGGCGCGGGCGATGCGGGTCATGGACATACCGATACCATAGTAGGTGGCTTTTTTGGCGGCAATGATCTTTTGCGCCGCTTCGCGCACCTCGGTGCTGATGCGTTCCAGCTCCTCCAGCCGGTAACCCTCCGGATGGCTGCGGCACAGCTCCACCACCGACCGGGTAGCAAGCATCGCCTGTGACCACGGTACAAACTCGCTGTCGCCGTGTTCCCCCATCACATACGCGTGCATATTGCGCGCATCCACCCCAAAATAGTCACCCAGCAAATACCGCAGCCGCGCCGTATCCAGCGTGGTGCCGGTGCCCAGCACCCGCCCTGCGTTAAACCCGGACAGCTCATAGGTGACCCGTGTCATGATGTCCACCGGATTGGTGGCCACCAGAAAAATGCCGTTAAATCCGGATGCCACCACCGGCTCCACGATGGAGCGGAACACCTGCGTGTTGCGCTGCAGCAGCTGCAGACGGGATTCGCCCGGCTTTTGGTTGACACCGGCGCAAATAGCGACAATGTCCGCATCGGCGCAGTCGGCGTAATCCCCTGCGGCGATCTTCATGGAGCCGCTGGCAAACGCCAATCCGTGGTTCAGATCCATCGCCTCGCCCTGTGCGCGCTCGCGGTCGATGTCGATCAATAGCAGTTCATCGCCAATGTGCTGGTTCAGCGCCGCATAGGCAAAGCTCATCCCCACCATACCGGTACCCACCAACACGATTTTTCGGCTGTTGTTCATGTTCGCTCCCCCTTTTGTACCAGTATGCCCACCCAGACGGCAGTTATGCCCCGCCGCAGCATCGCGGCTGCCGCTATTTTTTTGTGCCGAACAGGCTATCTTTTTGTCGAAACATCTGGTATACTAATGGTGTATATGTATCCTCAACCTGTAAGGAGGAACCATGATGCTGGTAGACAATTTTTTTGAAAACATGGAGATACTGCACCGGGGCACGCTGCCTCCACGCACCTATTTCATCCCCTATATGACCGCGCGGGACGCTTGCGCCGGGCGGCGCGACCGCTCCAACCGCTTTGTTTCGCTGAACGGCGGGTGGCAATTCCGCTATTTCGATAGCGTGCGCCGCATGGATGTGCCATTTTTTAAGCCGCCCTACCCCACCATCGGCTTTGCCGGACTGCCGGTACCGTCGGTGTGGCAGATGAACGGCTACGACCACCACCAATATGTGAACATCCAATATCCGTTTCCCTACGACCCGCCGTATGTGCCGGTGGACAACCCCTGCGGCGCGTATCTGCGCCCGTTCAAGCTGTCGCGGATGCAGACCGAAGGGCGGGTGCACCTCTGTTTCGAGGGGGTGGACTCCGCCTACTATGTGTGGGTGAACGGTCACTTTGTCGGATACAGCCAAGTATCCCATTCGCCGGACGAATTTGATGTGACCGAATTTGTCAAAACCGGCGACAATATGCTGGCGGTGCTGGTGGTGAAATGGTGCGACGGCAGCTATTTTGAAGACCAGGACAAATTCCGGATGTCCGGCATTTTCCGTGATGTGTACCTGCTGCTGCGGGAGGAAGAGCACATTGCCGATGCGGTGATCACCACGCCGCTGTCCAAAAACTATCAAAAAGCAGCGGTGGAGGTGGCCTGCACATTTAATGCGGGAGCACCGGTGGTATCCGCCCAGCTGCTGAACCACGAGGGCAAAAAGGTGGCTGCCGCCTCCGCCAAAAACGGCAAGCTGCACATGGATGTGTCGGATCCGGTACTGTGGAACGCCGAGCAACCGTATCTGTACACGCTGCTGCTGCAATGCGGACGCGAGATCATCCCCTTTGCGGTGGGGCTGCGCGAAATCAGCGTGAAAGACGGCGTGGTGCTGCTGAACGGTCAAAAGCTGCGGCTGCGCGGCGTCAACCGCCACGACAGCGACCCCACCGTGGGCTACGCCGTCACCCCCGGACAGATGCGCGCCGATCTGCTGCTGATGAAGCAGCACAACATCAACGCTGTGCGCACCAGCCATTATCCCAGCTCGCCGCTGCTGCTGGATCTGTGTGACCGATTGGGGCTGTATGTGCTGGAGGAAGCGGACATCGAATGTCACGGCGTGACCACGCTGTACGGTCCGGCAGCGGATTTTTGCAAAATTGCGGACGATCCCGCCTTTGCCGCGCCGATCATGGATCGCATCCAGCGGCTGGTGCTGCGTGACCGCAGCCGCACCTGTGTGCTGTTCTGGTCGATGGGCAACGAAGCGGGCTACGGCGAAAACTTTGTCGCCGCCGAGCGGTGGGTCAAACAAACCGACCCCACCCGCCTGACGCATTACGAAGGAGCGGCGCATATGCCCGCCGGCAAACAGCTGGACTGCGCCGATCTGGATATCAAAAGCGGAATGTACACCTCGCCGGACGATCTGCGCCGGTATGTGGAACAACCGGGCGGCAAACCGTTTGTGCTGTGCGAATATTGCCACGCCATGGGCAACGGACCCGGCGATTTGGAGGATTACGAGCAGGTGCTGGACGCGTATGACCGCGCGGCGGGCGGCTTTGTATGGGAATGGTGCGACCATGCGGTGTTCGCCGGCAAATCCGGTTCTGGCACAGCAGTGTACCATTACGGCGGCGATTTCGGCGAGGATCTGCACGACGGCAACTTCTGTATGGATGGGCTGGTGTATCCCGACCGCACGCCGCACACCGGTTTGAAAGAGCTGAAAAATGTGTTCCGTCCCGCGCGGCTGACCTGTGAGGACGCGGAAAAAGGACGGTTCACGCTGTACAACAAGCTGGATTTCACCGATTTGAAGGACTATCTTTCGCTGGCGTTTGTGCTGACAGCGGATGGGCAGTCGATGCAGGAGGGTGCTCTCCCCTGCCCGTCGGTTTCGCCGCGGGGACAAGTACCGCTGCAAATCGATTATCTGCTGCCGCGGCAAGGCGTTTGCCATCTGCGGCTGGAATACCGGTTGCTGCAGGACACGCCGTGGGGCAAAGCGGGCGACGCCGTCGGCTTTGACCAGGTGGAGCTGGCGCGGCATTCCGAGCCAGCTCCCGGCTTGTCCGGTGTACGCGCGCCGCGCTATTTGCAGGATGATCGCGAAATTTTGCTGTGCGGACAGAATTTCCGCTATATTTACAGCAAAGATACCGGTTTGTTCACCAATCTGACCATAGACAAGATGTCGATGCTGCGCCGCCCGATGGCCTTCAACCTGTGGCGCGCCCCCACCGACAACGAACGACACATCGCCGGTCAATACTACGCCTGCGGCTACGACCGCACCACCTCCCGCGCCTACGCGACCGAGGTGTACAGCGATGGCGAGCTGGTGCGCATCACCACCGATTTGTCGGTGGCGGCAAACGGACGGCAGCGGTTGCTGAACATCCGCGTGCTGTGGACGGTGGACGGCAAAGGCGCCATCACATGGGATATGACTGTGCGGCGCACGCCGGGGCTGCCGTTTTTGCCCCGCTTTGGGCTGCGGTTGTTCCTGCCCGGTGGCATGAAACAGGTCGCCTATACCGGTTATGGTCCCTACGAAAGCTATGTCGACAAGCACCAAGCCAGCTGGTACGGTTGCTTTGAAAGCACGGTGGACGAGCTGCATGAGAATTATGTGCGTCCGCAGGAAAACGGCAGTCACTACGGCTGCACCCGTCTGGCGCTGTCCGGCGAGGGCGCGGCGCTGACCGTGACCGGCGATTTCTGCTTTAACGCCTCGCCGTATACACAAGAGGAGCTGGCGCACAAGGCGCACAATTATGAGTTGCGCCCCTGCGGCGACACGGTATTGTGCATCGATGCGGCGCAAAGCGGCGTGGGATCGCACAGCTGCGGACCGGAGCTGCTGCCTGCCTATCGGCTGGACGCGAGTGAGTTCACCTTTAGCGGCCGCCTGAGCTTGGGAGAATAAGAAAAGACACGAAAACGCCGTCCGATATACATCGGACGGCGTTGTTTTGTGGCGCTTATATGGTGTAAAACAAAACCACAGTGTTGACAAACTGCGGCAATGCTGGTAGGATATGATACCCCCTGCCATGACCATTCACGGTAGGCGGTTCGCCCCCTGTTCAAAGGGGGTCGAAATTCTTTTTCGCCCCCGAAAGGGGGTGACGCGATGTATGTTACATACGGCGAATTGTTTCAATTCGTTGTCATGATAGCAACTGTGATTGCACTTGTAATCAACGCGATAAATAAAAAGAAATAACCGCCATCCCCTCCAACTGGTTGGCAGCTATTTCTTAAACCTATTGGGGGCAAACCGTCTATCGGTCATGCCATCCTCTAGTAACAGTATAGTCCCTTTCGGGGGCAATGTCAATAGATGGCGGGTGGTATTTATGGCCGCCCGCCATCTTCAATCGCCGGGGATCTCCCGGCGGTTTTTCTTTACTCCGCCGGGCGGATGCGCGGCACAGTGTCGATGGCTTCCGCCACCGGTTCGCGCATCCACAGCGTGGGGGTGATGCGCAATGTAAAACCGCCGCCGTTTTCCGCCGCCCATTCGTGCATAGGCGCACGCGGCAGCGCATACGCCGCCATCAACAGCATAATCACACCGCCATGGGTACAAACCACCGCTTCGGTATCCTTGTGACGCATCATATCCTCCACCAGCGCCTCAAACGCGTGCTGCACGCGATGCTGGAACTGCTCGCCGGTTTCGCCGCCGGGAATTTCCACCGGCTCGCCCGCCAACCACCGGCTGAAAAGCTCGTCCTGCTTGAGCTGGGCGGCGCTTTTGCCGTCCCATTCGCCGAAATCGCACTCCGCCAGTCCGTCCACCACCTCCGCGTGGCAGCCGGGATACAGCACCTCCAGCGTTTGACGACAGCGGGTCAGCGGACTGGTGAAAAACCGCGCTCCGCCCGGATAGTCGTACTGTTGTTTCATAGACAACAGCTGCATCAACCCTTCGGGCGACAGCGGTTCATCCGTGCGCCCGATATAACGCCCGTCGTTGTTCGCCTGGGTCTGGCCGTGCCGGATCAAATGGATGGTGTAGCTTTGCATCAAAAGCACCTCTTTACAAATCGTTGATTTTTCGTTATACTAAACTCGCTGTATATTTTTAGTGAAGGAGCGACCACGCATGAGCAACGAATTTCCGCGTATTCTGCTGTCGCTGCGCCGCGAGCGCAAGCTGACCCAAAAGCAGGCCGCCAAGGATCTGGACATTTCGCCGGCGTTGTTGTCGCATTATGAAAAGGGCGTTCGCGAATGTGGGCTGCAATTCGTGGTGCGCGCCGCCGACTATTATCATGTATCCTGCGACTATCTGCTGGGGCGCACCGCCGATCGGTCGGGCATCGCGCCCGAATTGGTATCGCCCCAATCGCCGCCCACCGAAAACGAAAAGCCGCTGGAGCTGTCCTCGCCGGAGGACATTCGCCAAAAGCAGATTTTGCAATCCACCCACATTCTGTTCCAGATGCTGCAAAGCTGCCGCCACGATCCGCTGACCACCGAGGTCACCCGCGCGCTGTCGGTGCTGTTGTACGCGTTGTTCCGCGAGCTGTGCGCGCATCACCCACAAACCTCAAAAGCGCTGTTTTCGCTGCCGGAAGCGCAGTTTCAACCGCTGACCACCGCCGCCATCGGACGTGCGATCACGCGGGTGGGGTGTTTGGCGCAAGGCTATCCTGTGCCGGGCGCAGACAAGCTGTCCGCCGAAGCGCTGCCGGCGCTGTCGCAAGAGCAGCTGCGCCGCGATTTTCCCTTTTTCTCCGCCTCGCTCGCGCGGGTGTTCCGCGTTGCCGAGCAAACCTTGCAGGAAACCGTGTAACGCACACACGAAATGTCCCCTTCACGCCCCGGGCGCGAGGGGGACACGCCGTTTTTTATTCGTCCGCTGCTTCGTCCGCCGCCGGAGCCGCGGGCGTTTTTTTGCTGCGGAAAGCGACCGGCGGGATCAAAAACGCCGCCACCATAGTCACCGCCACGCACAGGAGACAGAAAATGCTGAAATACCAGTTATCCACGCCGCGTTCTACCCGCTCGCGCACCACCGGCACCACATACAGTGCCGCCGCCAGCAGGGTGTTGAGCACGCTGGTCGCCCGCAAAAAGTTCACATCCAACCGGCGGCCATGCAGCGCCGCCAACGCCATCGAGGGAGTCAAAAACAGCAGCAGCGTATGCAAAATCAGCGGCGTGCTGACCCCAAAGCGCTGCCATTCCAATCCGGTGCCGCCCGAATAGCCGAGTTGCGCCACCAGCGCGCCCACCAAAAAACCCGCCAGCAGCAGATAGATGATTCCACGGCACACGATGCGCGCCGGACGGCTGTGCCAAAACCGATGCGCCAACACCGCGCACACGATGCCCACCACAAACAGCAGATACAGCATTGGCTTGGCGGTGGTGGACAGCGCAAACAGCGCCAACCCCATCACCAGCTGTACCACCGAAAACAGCACCAACACTTTTTGGTACAGTTCGGTATCGGACGACGGCATCCAGTTTCGTATGGACATGGCGGCTCCCCCTTGGTCGTGTTTGTGTTCCATTATAGCGGGTGCAGCACAAAAAAGCAAGCGACCCGCTCGTCCCCGACCGGCAGATTTTGTAAAAAGATTATGAAATACCCCAAAAGGAGCCTGCTGCCAACGGCAGCAGGCTCCCCCGCTTTTTCGTTTTATTCGCCTTTGATAAGCTCTTTATACAGCCGGATATACTCGTTGGCCGAGCGTCCCCAGCTGAAATCGCACCGCATGGCGCGTTCCACCAACACCGGCCAATCGGTCTTGTTGGCGTACGCCCCCAACGCGCGGTGGATCGCATACAGCATATCGTTGGCGTTGTAGGTTTGGAAGGTGAATCCGTTGCCGGTGCCATCTCCGCAGTCGTGGATGCTGTCCTTTAAGCCGCCGGTTTCGCGCACCACCGGCAGTGTGCCGTACCGACACGCCACCATTTGCGCCAACCCGCACGGTTCGCTTTTGGAGGGCATCAGGAAAATATCCGCCGCCGCGTAAATCTTGTGCGCCAGCTCCGGCACAAACCCGGAGCAATAGCAGAATTTGTCGCGATAGCGTTCCTGCATCTCTTTGAAAAAGCTCTCATACTGCCAGTCGCCGGAGCCGAGCACCACCATCTGCACATTTTCGTGCAGCAGCTCGTCCAGAATATATTTGACCAGATCCAGCCCCTTGTGCGATACCAGCCGGGTCACCATGCCGATCAGCGGCACATCCGGCTGTTGCGAAAGCCCCAGCCTCTCCTGCAGCGCCTGTTTGTTGCCCGCCTTGCCGGAAAAATCGTCGGCGGAATAATGCACCGGAATCTGCGGATCGGTGGCGGGGTCATATGCTTCGGTGTCGATCCCGTTGAGGATACCGCTCACTTTCCAGCTGCGTGCCCGCAAAATCGAATCCAGCCCGTGGGCATACCACGGATCCATGATCTCCTGCGCATAGGTGGGACTGACGGTGGTCACACGGTTCGCTGTTTCGATCGCACCCTTCATCAAATTGAGATCGCCGTCCTGCTCCAGCAGGCTTTGCGCCGATCGCGGAATACCAAACACATCCTCCAGAATATCGGTGCCATAACGACCCTGATACTGGATATTATGGATAGTGTACACGGTTTTGATGGAACTGTATTCGGGACGATCGGCGTAGTACAGGTGATGGTACACCGGAATCAGCGCGGTTTGCCAATCGTTCGCGTGGATCACATCCGGCATAAATCCGATCGCCGGCAGCATTTCCAGCACCGCGCGGGCAAAAAACGCAAACCGCTCGGCATCATCGTAATGACCATACAAGCCGGCGCGTTTGAAATAATACTGGTTATCCAGCAGATAATAGATCACGCCGTTTTGACGCGCTTCAAACACACCGCAATATTGCCGCCGCCATGCCACCGGCACCGACAGGCTGGTCAAAAAGGTCATCTGATCCCTCAGCTCCTGCGGCACCGATTCGTACAGCGGCAGAACCACCCGGCAGCCGACCAGCCGCCGGCGCAGCGCCTGCGGCAGGCTGCCCGCCACATCTGCCAATCCACCCGACGCCGCAAACGGCAGCGCTTCACTGGTGGCGTATAATACTTTCACAGAAAGTCCCCCTTTTTGTCATGCTATGCTTTTTTCGCTGTTCAAGCGGCGTGGTCAAACCACCGCGCCTTTGGCGATAAACACGGGATAGCTATCCGCTCCCCGCAGGCAGCGACCATCGTGGATGGTCACATTTTTATCCAAAATCACCGCATCCAGATGCGCACCCCGATGTATCACCGCATCCTGCATCACAATGCTGTTTTCCACCACCGCGTCGCGCTCGATATGCACATCGCGGAAAATGATGGAGTTGCGCACGGTGCCGTCAATATGCGCACCGTCCGCCACCAGCGAATTGGACACCTGCGAATGCAGCCCGTAGGTGGCGGGAGCGCAATCCCGCACCTTGGTATACACCGGCCGCCCCTTGGGGAACAGCGCCGCGCGCACATCACTGTCCAAGAATGCCATATTGGCAGCAAAATAGCTGCTCAGCGAATGAATGGTCTGCACATACTCGGTCACCTCGGCGCCCTGGATGCGCATATCCTCGCGGTATTTTTGCAGAATATCGCGTTCAAAATTCATCTGGTTGTGGCTGACCGCGTCCGCCACCAACCGATGCAGCAGATCCCGCCGCAAAATGTAGATGCCCAGCCCGTAATAGCTGTTTTGCTCGCCGTTGGCATCGCCGATCTGGATGTCCGCCACGCGGCCGTCCACATCCATCGTCAAAATCAGGTTGTTGCGCTGGGCGGGCAGCGGACCGCGCTTGTAGCCGATGGTGATGTCCGCGCCGGAATCCAGATGCGCATCGATCAGGCGGTCATAGTCGATGTTGCCCACCAGATGGCTGTCCGCCAAAATCACATATTCCTCCCGCGCGCGCTCCAAAAAAGCGCCGATACCCGCCAGCGCCGCTACGCGCCCGCTGTACAGATCGTCCTGCGCGTTGAACGGCGGCAAAAAGCACAAGCCCTCGTGCTTGCGGGACAGATCCCACGCCTTACCGGAACCGATGTGATCCATCAGCGATTGATAATGGCTTTTGGTCACGACTCCCACCTTGATCACACCGGCGTTGACCAGACTGGACAGGGTGAAGTCGATCAGCCGATACCGTCCGCCGATCGGGATGGACCCCATCGACCGCACCGCGGTCAGATCGCGCACCGATTCGTCGTGCATATTGGAAAAAATCAACGCCATCACATTGTTATTTCGCATAGATGGCACCCCCTTCCACATCTTCCTCCACCATGGCACGCGGCGGGACGGTCGCTCCCGCGCCCACCGTGACGCCGGCGGCAATGACCGCGACGCCCCAATCGTCGCTATGTTCTTCCGGTCGTGCCCCGACCACGGCGTTCTCTTCAATCACCGCGTCCTCCGCCACGATCGCGTATTGCACCCGCGCGCCTGCTTTCACCCGCGCACCCGGCATCAAAATGGAGTCGCGCACCTCGGCGCCCTCCTCCACCGTCACGCCGGAGAACAGCACCGAAAAGTCCACCGTGCCGAAGATGTTGCCGCCTTCCGACACCAGACTGTTTTCCACCTTGGCGTTTTGACCGACATAGTGTGGCGGATGCCCCTCGTTGCGGGAATAGATGCGCCACGAACGGTCAGACAAATCCAGCGAAGTTTGCGGGTTCAGCATATCCATATTGGCTTCCCACAGGCTGTCGATGGTGCCGACATCCTTCCAATAGCCGTCAAACCGGTAGGCAAACATCCGCTCGCCTGCATTCAGCATGGCGGGCAGCACATTCTTACCAAAGTCGTTTTGCGAGTTCGGGTCCTGCTCGTCCATGGTCAGATATTGTTTCAATTTGTCCCATGTGAACACATAAATGCCCATCGACGCCAAGTTGCTCTTGGGATGCGCGGGCTTTTCGTCAAATTCATAAATCGAATCGTCCGGGTTGGTGTTGAGAATACCGAACCGGCTGGCTTCGGACATCTCCACCTCCAGCACCGCGATGGTGCAGTCGGCGTGGTTGCGCTTGTGGGCGGCGATCATCTGGGAATAATCCATTTTGTAGATATGGTCGCCGGACAGCACCAGCACATACTCCGGACGATAGCGCTCGATAAACGCCATGTTCTGGTAAATAGCGTTGGCGGTACCTTTGTACCAATCCGCGCCCTTGTTTTTCTGATACGGCGGCAGCACATGCACCCCGGCGTTCAGCCGGTCCAGATCCCACGGCTCGCCCGCGCCGATATAATCATTCAGCTCCAACGGCTGATACTGGGTCAGCACCCCCACCGTTTCGATGCCCGAATTGACACAGTTGGACAACGGGAAGTCGATGATCCGGTATTTGCCGCCATACGGCACTGCCGGTTTGGCAATATGGCGGGTCAAGGCATACAACCGGCTGCCCTGTCCACCGGCCAACAGCATAGCCACACATTCCTGTTTGCGATACATAAAGCCTACCTCTTTCCTTTTTTGCCTGATTTCCCCGCCGCGCCCGCCGGACGCCCGGAGGATTTTTTGTTTTTACGCTGGAAATACAGCACCGACAACGGCGGCAGCGACAGCTCGATCGACTGATCGCACCCGTGCATCGGGATCGCTTCGCTGTTCACCACACCGTTGGCGACACCGCCGCCGCCAAACGCCTTGTCGTCGGTGTTAAACACCTCTTCATACGCCCCGGCATGCGGCACACCGATGCGGTATCGCTGCCGCAGCACCGGATTGAAGTTGCACACCACCACCCGCTCGTCGCCCTTGCGGTCGATACGGCGGAACGCGATCACGCTTTGCGCGTAGTCGTCGTTCGCGATCCAGGAGAACCCCTTCCACGAGAAGTCGTCCTCCCACAGCGGCGGGGTGTTGCGGTAAAAGTCGTTTAAGCAGGCGACAAAATGGTGCAGCTGGCGGTGGGATTCATAATCCAGCAACAGCCAGTCCAGCTCCTCTTCAAACGCCCACTCCTTAAACTGTCCGAACTCGCTGCCCATAAACAGCATCTTTTTACCGGGGTGCGCCATCATATAGCCGAGGAAAACGCGCACATTCGCGAACTTGTCCTCGTAGCTGCCCGGCATTTTGCCGATCAGCGAGCCTTTGCCGTGCACCACCTCGTCGTGCGAGATGGGCAAAATAAAGTTTTCGGAAAACGCATAGAAAAACGAGAAGGTCAAATGATCGTGATTGTCCTTGCGGAACAGCGGGTCCAGCGCCATATACCGCAGCATATCGTTCATCCAGCCCATGTTCCATTTGAAATTGAATCCCAGCCCGCCGTCGGAGGTGGGGCGGGATACCAGCGGCCATGCGGTGGATTCCTCCGCAATCATCATCACCTGCGGGTGATGGGCAAACACACACTCGTTCAGCCGCCGCAAAAAGGCGACCGCCTCCAGATTCTCCTTGCCGCCGTACTGGTTGGGCACCCATTCGCCGTCCCGACGGTTATAGTCGAGATACAGCATGGATGCCACCGCATCCACCCGAATGCCGTCCGCATGATACTGTTCCAGCCAGAACAGCACGTTGGAGATCAGGAAATTCTGCACCTCTGTCCGACCGTAATCGAACACACAGGTGCCCCATTCGCGATGCTCCCCCTTGCGCGGGTCGGCGTATTCGTAGCACGGACCGCCGTCAAACCGATACAGCCCGCATTCGTCTTTGGGGAAATGCGCCGGCACCCAATCCAGAATCACGCCGATGCCCGCCTGGTGGCACACATCAATAAAATGCATAAACTGGTGCGGCGTGCCGTAGCGCGAGGTGGGGGCGTAATACCCGGTCACCTGATACCCCCATGAGCCGTCATACGGATGCTCCATCACCGGCAGCAGCTCGATATGGGTGTATCCCATCTTGACCACATACGGCACCAGCTCCTGCGCCAGCTTGTCATAATCGAAGGTCTGGCCGTCGGGATACCGCCGCCAGGAGCCGAGATGCACCTCGTAAATATTGATCGGCTGGTCGTAAATCGGATGCTCACGGCTGCGTTGCTGCCACGCCGCATCCTGCCAGTCGTATCCATCCAGATGGTAGATCTTGGATGCGGTGGCGGGGCGGGTCTCAAAATGATAGGCATACGGGTCTGCTTTCAGCACCCGCTCGCCGTCCGCCGCCTGCACACAATACTTGTAGGCATCGTATTCCTGCAGCCCGTTGACCGTTGCCTCCCATACGCCGTCGGCGCGGCGGGTCATGGGGGTGGCATCCTCCTGCCAATCGTTGAAGTCGCCCACCACCGATACACCGGCGGCGTTCGGCGCCCACACGCGAAATATATATGTGCCATTTTCCAAAAGATGACAACCCATTTGTTCAAACGCTCGTATATCCTCATAAAGAGGCCGATACGGTATCTCTGCCTGACCGAGACCCATAGCCGATCAGCTCCTTCCTTTTTTCATAGTTCTATTGTAACACTCTCGTCGAAAAAATCAAGTCAATTTTCTATGATTTCAATAATATTGGCTGATTTTATTTTTTTGATTTGTGTATTGTGAACATTTCTGGGCGGTTTTGTCTGTATAACCCCTATAGTATACGCCGCCCGGTTAAAAAAAGCCGTCGAAACGGCAAATCGCCGCCTTTTTCCTTTTTCCCGCAACGCCAAAAGGGTCCGCGGGTTTCGGCAATCGAAACCCACGGACCCTCTCTGTTTACACCGCCGTTTTGGGCGACCTTTGTGTTGCCGTCCGACCGGTCGCCTTGATGCGGCGACGCAGCCGTCTGGTCAGCACTTCTTTGGTAACGGCGCGCACATCCACGCGCCCCTGTTTCGGATCATATGTCATCGTTTTTTCCTCTCTGTTATCGGCGCGCGGCGGGATACAGCTGCCAACGCAGCCGCACCGCCGCGCCGCGCCACCCGCCGGAGCCGTTCAACTGCAACGCGATCTGGCGGCACCGCGCCATACGGCAGGGAATCTCCCGCCCGACCGCACCTGCCAGCCGCAGCGACTGCGCCTCTCCCCGCTCGGTGCGCAGCGTCAGCGTGGCGCGCTCCAGCGTCCATTCCACCGGCTCCACCGCGCGCAGACGCTTGTTCTTGTCCGGCAGCGCGCCGTCCCACAGCCGAGTGTGTACCGCATACGGAATCGGCACCGTCACCGTTTGGGTGCCATCCCACACGGCATCCGCGCCGGTCGTGTCCGGCTGCACGCGATATACCGCCCACACCGGCGCCTTCTCCTGTTCGGCGCGGCACCACAGCTCCAACTGCTCGCCGCGCGCTGCCCATGCTGTCGGCTGCACCTGTTCGTTCCATCGCCAGCGAAACCACACCGGCGCCGTTTCCTTGTGGGGATCGAGCACCCACACATCTCGCCCGATTCCCAGCAGATACCGCCCGTGCCACCATACAGCGCTTGCCGCTGCCCGCTGCTCCGTTGTGTATGCCGCCAGCATCGGAGCGATCGCCTCCGACATTACCGCCGCCGGTTCGCGTCCGTTCATGCGGTCGGCGGTCAGCATCCGCACCTGCCCTGCACCATCCATCCACAGCAGGCGTTCCTCGCCCACCTGTATCGTTGCCGGACAGTGGCACCCCGCCCCCACCGGCAAGCGGGTGAACGAAAAGCGGGAGCGAGCGGTGCCCTCCGCCGCCGACGGCGTCAGCATATAGATTTCCTGCGGCTTGAATAACACCAGCCGGTCGCGCAGTCGCGCAATCGCCGTCACCGCGCTGTGGGGATCACCCACCCGCGTAAAGTGGCTTTGCGGCATATACAACGGATCGCCCGGTGCGCTCCAGCAAATCAGCGCCGGGTCGGCTGGATCGCCAAACAGCACCAGCGCCGCGCGGTGCTGGTCGCCGGGCAGCCAGCATCCCTGCCGCAGCCCGGCCAGCAGCGTCCGACCGCCCACCCCGTTTTTGGTGGCGGTCACCACCATATTGTTCTCCCGCGGGGCAGCGGGCGGCGGGTTGTCCTCGGCTGCTTGCACATCACGAAACTGCACATAGCCGCCTTGGCGGTTCACCCGCATAAACCGCCCGTCCGCCGCGGCGCTGTCGGTTTGCCCCGCCGCCACCCGATAGGTCAGCTGCCCGCCATCCGCGGTATCGATCACCGCCGTCACCGCATCGTTCGCCAGCCCCGCTTGCGGCAGATAAAAGCGTGTGCTCGCCCCATCGGTGGTATAGGCGGCGGAAAACCGGTCGGTCAACCGGTTGTATTCCTCATACGCCTGTCCGCCGGACGGCTTGCTCTCCGTCGGCAGACATCCCCGCCCGCCGCGCATCACCAGCGGCACATACGCCGCCTCGTTGCAAGCCTCCCATACCCCGCCACGGGCGCGCAGCCGAAACAATCCGCTATCGGTGATCGCGAGCCATCCTTCCGGCACTGCGGCGATCACGCCATAGGCTGCCGCCAACGGTTCGCGGCTGAGCGGCACCGCCGCACCAGACTCGTCCGTACAAAAACACCACAACTGCGTTTGACCGTCCTGCTCATAGTGTTCCAGCCAGTAAGGGCGCGTTTCCTCCTCCGCCTCCATTTCGGGCAGCAGGCAAAGCGCCTCTGCGCGGCGCGCCACCGTGCCGACAAATCGCAGCGCCGGGCGGGTTTGCAGCATCTCCTGTTCCCACCACACGTTGCAGGTTTCCGGCAACAGCGTATCGTCCGTTCGTCCGGCGCGGCCGTCCACGCCTTTCTCCCATGCCGGAAGCGTCACACAGCGTTGCTCCGGCGCTGTCATCGCGGCATACTTCATGCGCTCTCCCCCCACGGGATCACATCCTGCCGCCGGCGGGACGGTGCGCCGCATTGCCCGCGCTTTTGGCTGTATGCCGCCGCCAGCACCGCTTGCTGGGCGCTGTCGCCCTCCGCCTGCGCTATCCACATCGCCACCCCGATCGGCAGCACCTCGCGGCACGCCCTGTCGGACAACGCCACCGTATCGTCCAGCCGATCCAGCGGTACAAGCGGCTGTTCCTGCTCCACCGCCCACAAATCGGCAACCACCTGATTGACCGCCGCCAAGCCCTGATGGCGGCTATCTTCGCGAAACTGGCTTTCCGGCTGTCCGTCCTGATCGGTATAATGCAGCAGCCGCAGTGCCTGTTCCAACGCCTCTTGCCCTGTCATGCGCTTCCCTCCTTTTTATCGTCATCCCGCCCGCACCACCCGCCGGATCGGATCAATACACGTACGCCACGATGCTCTTCAGCATGCTGTTGCGCACAAACAGATCGTAATACAGACGATAATCAAACTTCCATGCGTCCGCCTGCAAATTGCGCGACGGATCAAAGGTGCGTACCTGTTCGGTCTTTTTCACCAGCGACGCCGCCCGCTTGGGCATCACCAACAACCCGATGCTTTTACTATCTGCTTTGGGGGCAAACCCGCCGTCGGTCTGGTTCTCGTCCACCCCGTTGTAGAAGGTGTACGCCGTTTTCATCCGCGAATCCGGCACCGGCAGCACCGCCACTCCGTTGAGAGACCGCACCTGCGTATCCACCCCGCCTTTTTTGAAGGATGCCAGTTCCAAATGACGGCTGACCTCGTCGCTGTTTTGCAGCGCGTTCCACATGGTGCCGTCCACGAACGCCACCAGCTCCTCGTCGTAGCCCGCCTCGTTCTGCACCTTGGCGATGGCGCCGGTCAGCATCGCGAATGCCTGGGTCGCGGGCGTACCGGTGACCGTCTGCTTGTTGGTCACCGCCAGCCCCGCCAGCTTGGACAGGCAATACGCATCCATTTCCGGCACCACGCGGGTGCGCACAAACTCGCCCAGCACCTGTCCGGCCAGCCCCGCCACGCCGGTTTCATCGTTGTCCTCACGATCCAGCTGGAACGAACGACCGCGATCCATCTGCAGCGTATACGGCTGGCTGGACACGGTGATGGTGCCCTTGACAAAGCCGGTGTCGCGGTCATAATCGCCCAAACCGGACATCTCCATTTCGGGGATCAACACGGTTTTGGCGCCCACAAAGCGGCTGCGCAAGGCGTTGTCCGCAAAAAAGCCGGTCACCGGTTTGGAAACGACCGCTTTGTCCAGCTCGCCGGTCATGGTCTGTGCAAAGGTAATCAAATTCATAAACACACTCTCCTCATCATTCTTGTTGTTGTATGGTTATTCCATGGCTGTTTGGAACGACCGCGCGAACGCGGCCTCCTCCGGACGCGGATCGTCCGGCAGATCGCGCAGCGATCCGGCACTTTGAGCGGTGCTGCGCTGCTGCATTTGCCGGGCGGCTTGCCGCCGCACGGTTTCGGCGTACCAATAGCGCAGATACGCGTCCCGCAGCGGCACCCCCTGCGCGGCGGTGTCCCACACCTCCTCCGGCAGATCCTCCGGCATACGAATGTCCTCAATCTCGTCCGCCAGCGCCAAAAATTCCTCTGCCAGCCGCGCCGTCTGCCCGGCTTCCGTGCCCGGTTCCGGCGCGGCTGGCGGAGCCATCTCCGTCAAACCCGGTTCCTCCGGCGATTCGGCGGGAGCCACTTCCGCCAGCGTCACTTCCGGCATGGGTTGCTCACTCGTTTCCGGCGGCATCGCCACTCGCTCCTCCGGTTCTGTCTGCACGGGATTTTCCGCCGCCGGCATCGCGCTGATTTCGGGTTGCTGCATCGTTTTCTCCTCCTTTTGTGTCGGTCGGCTGCTCACATTCGCGCAGCAGCCGCTCCAGATCCGGAATCGCACCCTTGGGTAAGCGCTCCAAATACTGCTTCTTGTCGATCATCTGCCGGTCAAACAGATTGTCCAGTGTCTGCACCGACTGGTTTTCGCTCCACAGCGAGGACGCGCCCGCCTGCACCCGCACATTCAGAATCAAATCGCGGTAGCGCGTGCCGTCAAACGGCAAATACCACACCCCGCGCTCGTCCTCCATGCGCAGCCGGCGGCGACCGTACTGGGTCACCCAAAACTCGGCAAACAGCCGCGCCACTTCCTCGACAAAGCGGTAAAACCGCTGCCCGATCATGTTCAGCGGCATCATCGCCGCCTCACGCACCGCAATGATCGCCGAGGTGTTGTCGGGGGTCATATCGCCCAGCACCGCGCTGTTCACCCCCGCCTGATTCAGGGTGTTGACGATCAACGACGCGCAAAGGTCGTCAAACTGGGGCGAAAAATCCGGCGGCTTGACATAATGGATCGCCTTCTCCACCTCGTCGGCGGAACCGTACACCGGAATGATCTGCCCGGGATCATTGGTGAGGGGTTGGTTCACCAAGTCGCCGTTGACCACCATCATCGGCATCCCCATCATCATCACCGCCCACACCGAAGCGGTCATCATCCGGTTGATCGCGATCTGGTTGGGGATCAGATAGGTGATCTCGCTGTCGCCGTAAGCACAGCCTTTGCGCCGCTCCCAGCAAAACTTCGCCAGCGGATACCGCCGGATACCCAAATCCCACACCGGCCGCACCACCTGCCCGCGGCAGGTCTTGACCGCCTTCACCGTATAGGCGCGGCGCTGCTCGTCCCACTCTTTCCAAAAGCGGGTCAGCACCGTCGCCTTGCGGGACGATTCCGGCTCGCGGCGATCGGGATCGCCCGCCATATACTGCCGTTCGTCATCCGGGCGGATTCGCGCGGCCTGCACCGCGGTGCAGCCGTATTGCCGCGCCTGCCGCCGCAGCTCGCCCACCGGCTGGCGCTGGGCAATCAGGATATACGGCTGGGTCTGCACCTCGTCGCTGGTCGGGTCGCCGAAATATACATTCTCCACATCCAGCGCCTCACAGGCGATGTCCCCGCGAATCGGCACCGTACGGGCATGGTCGGCATACAACCCGGTGGGGATCCGGTCATCCCAGTAAGCGTACAGCAAACCGGTACCGGTCTGGTACGCGTTGCGCAGCACCGTTTCTTTCATCTCCTCCAGCCCCACGCGGGCGGCGGTCACCTGAAAATACTCCGACAGCGCCGTCATCACCGCCGCCACCTCCGGCTCCTGCAGCGTGCCATGCCAGCCGTCCGGCTGACCGGCGACCCGATCGCGCAGCGCGGTCGTAGAAGCCGGTGCGGCAACCCCCTCGGCGGTGTACCGCACCGCCACCGGTGCCGACCCCACCACCGCCATTTTGTATTCGCCGATTCGCTTGATGATATTGTACCGCACCAGCGGCCGCTGGTCGCCGCAGTTGGCGCCGCGCCACTGATCGCCCGCGAAAAAACGCTCGTTGATGCGGTTCTGCTCGTACAACCCGCGCCGCCCCAGCGCCGCTTTGAATGCCGCGCCCTCCTCATACTCCCGGAACACCTGTTCCGGGGTAATCGTGTGTTGGATCAAATGCTCACTTCCTTTCTGTTATCGTCCGCCCCCCGGCGGCTTTGGCATCGCCGTGCCGTCGTAATGCCAAAAGTTGTGCCATTCCTGCCGTTGCTTTTCGTCCGGCGGAAGGGCCGTCGGCCGGCTGCCTGTGGTACTGTGCCGCCCCTGCCAACGCCCTGCGGCATACGCCGCCAGCGCCAGCAAAAAGCCAGCCATTCCCATCAAAAACGCCATCCACTCCCTCCTTTCTTCATGCCCAATGTCCGCGAAAATGCACCGGCAGCACCCCACTCGGGTCGCGGCGAGGCACGGAGCGCGGCGCTTGCTCCCGCGGCGGCGGCACATCCGCCATCGCGTACCGTAGCGCATCCATCAGGTGATTATCCCGGTCGGCGGGACGATTGATGGTGCGCCCCGCCGCGTCCTGCTCCCAGCAATACGCCGACAGCTCGGCAATGGTGTGGCGGCAAGCGGGATGCACCACCATCTCGTATTCCTGCAGCCGCGCAATGCCGTGCAGCACCGAATCCGCCCCCTTGATCGCGGGAGCAATGCGTCCAAGCCCCAACCGCCGCAGCTCCTCGTTGGACTTTGGCTCGGCGCTGTCGGCGCGGATACGCTCCTTGGCATACCCCTTATCGCGGATCATGCGGGCAATATCGCTGTTCAGCATCCGCTTTTCGTAATGCTCGTCGTAAATGTACAGCCGCCGCTGGGCGGCGCTCACCGCCGCCGCGATAAACGCGGTGGGGTCGTTCGCATAGCCGTAATCCAGCCCAAACACATGACGATACTCCTCCGGCAGCGCTCGCGGATCAAAGCTTTCGACCCGCCAGCGTTCAAACACCAGCCCCTCCTCCACGCCCCATTCACCCAGTCCCGCCACCGCATATCGCCGCGGGAACCGCACCCGCATATCCTCGTAAATGGCACGGTCAGTGTCATCCAAAAACTCGTTGCAAAGATAGTTGGTGGTCATCGCCAGCACATCCGGATGCGGCTGGTCAAAAAAGCGGGCTTTCAGCCAATGTTGTTCACTCCACGGATTAAAGGTGATGGTGGTCTGCTTAAACAGCGGCGGAGCCACCTCGCCGCGCGGCATGGACAGATCCAGCTTGTTGAAATCCTCCTCGCTGCGCAGCTCAAACGCCTCTTCGATCCACACCCAGCAAATGCTGCCCCGCTCCACGGTGGTGGATGCCAGCTTGTCCACCCGATCCATCCCGCGGAACAAAATGCGTTGTCCGGTCGGTTTGTAGATCAGCTCCAGCGGCGAACGGGTGGCAGTCCACAGCGCCTCCACCCCCAACCGCCGAATCGCCCATTTAAGCTGGGCAAAGGTGCTGTTTTCGTGGGTGCGGTACACATTGCGAATCACCATTACATTCGCATCGGGATATTTCATCATGTGTACGATGTACCACAGCGCTGTGGTGGAAGATTTTTTGGAAGCCTTGCCGCCTTTCACCACCCGATACCGCCGGCGGCATTCCCAAAACCGGCGGTATCCCTGCCCCACAATGTCCGGCAGATACCGCGCACCCGACGGCAGCTCAGGCGGCTGCTTCGGTTTCTTCATCATATTTGGCCAGCGTGCGCAGCACCTCCTCCACCTCTCCGATTTCAAAATCCAACAGGGTGATCCGCCGGTCATAATCGCCCCTGCGCTGGCACAGCTCCTCGCGGCGTTTGATCAGCGCCTCCCGTGTCTGCCGATAGCTTTCAATGATGTCTTTCACAATGTCGTCCTTTCTAAATATTGCAATTTGCAACTTTTCAAATAAGCGTCTGGTGAATTCGTTCACGCGTCATTCCGGAAGATCGTTTTCGCCGCAAAAGCGCACCTCGGTCACCGGATCGGCCGCCGTCCGGTCGGTGTATCCGGCGTATTGCTTTAAGTACAGCATATGCATATTCACCCCCGAGCCTTTGGTCAGCGCGTGTTCCAACACGCTGGCGACCGCTTGGGTGTTGGCGATACGGATCGCCTGCAGCGCGGGTTCAAAAGCCGGATCCTCTGGCCGATAAGATGGGTCGACATACCGGCGAAAGGTCTCGCCATCCATTTGCAGCTCCGCCGCCAGCCGTTCCGCCGTCAGCGGCACATGGTTTTCTTCGGCATATGCGGTGGCGCGCCGAATGGCCGCCCGAATTTTGCCGGTTTGCCCAAGCTCCACCCGCTCACCCCGCTTTCCTGTCTGCAATCAGCACCAACGCGTCACGATCCTGTTCGGCGCGGGGTTCAAAATAGCCGTCAATATACGCCACCGGTTGATCCGCCACCTGCTGCACCGGCACCGCCCGATCGATATACAAAAGCACCGCCGTGTCCCCCGGCACCTCCGCCGTCATGCGCCGCAGCTCCGCTATGGTCATCCTCTGCCTCCTTATTCCTGCACGTATTTTTCTCCATCCCCTCTTACTCTCCTCCGGTTACGATAACCATTTTCAAAGAAGCCCCCTCCAGCCCTTTTGAAGCACTCCTCCGCTTAGCGGAGCACACCGCCCCTCGCTTTCCTCCCGAAGCCAAATGAAACGCGGCCACCTCGTAAGCTATTTCTTTGAAGTCTGATGAAAAGCAACCACCCCGCAAGCCTTCCCCTTCGAGATGATCCCCTCCCTCTGTCGGTAAAGATGCAGCTCATCAAACCTTCCCCTCGAGGGAGATCGGAAGAGTCACGAGCGTGCAAAGGGCGTCCCCTACGGGGGGGAGCTCGCGGGACGCCGTGTCGTTAAAGATGAGGTGTCACCTTACCGTTTTCCTCCACATCAAACGAGATTTCTGGATAAAAGATCCTTCGCTTCGCTCAGAATGACAGGGGGGAACATAGAAACCCTGCCGGCTCCCTCTGACGAGGGAGCTGTCGAGCGCCAGCGAGACTGAGGGAGAGAAAAGGTTTTTGCAGCACCAAAAGTATGTACTGATTTCTCTCTTCCTCAGTCTTTTTGCTGTTCAAAAAACCACCTCCCTCGTCAGAGAGAGGCTTGCGCCCGCCAGGAAATTATGCACCGCTTAAATTATGCACCGCTTTTAGCAAACGCAGAGTCTCCTCAAACCTTCCCCTCGAGGGGATCTCCCATTTGGACTAGCGTGGAAACTCCGCAAGCCTTCCCCTCAAGCGCCGTACGGCGGTGGATGAGGGGGCGGGTCATCTCCTATCACCGGCACTCACATTCTCCGCGTCCTCATCACGCCATTTAGGTTTCACCTCCGCGCCCACCGGCGGCGCCTTCCCTGCCGCCGATCTATGCATTGGTTCCCCTCGCACTCGCCCCGCGAAGCAATCGAACAAATGTTCTAATTCTATGATACCCTCATTTTTCTTTCTTGTCAAGCGCAATTTGCAACTTTTCCAAAAATTATATTGACCTTGTTGCAAAATGTGTTATACTAAATCTATCAAATGCCGGGCATCGTTCCCATTGCCCCAAGGAGGAATCCCTCATGTCGTCACCAAACCTCACCGCGCAGCGCCTGCGCGCCTGCCGCGAGCAACACCGCGAAACGCTGGATCAGGTCGCGCGGGTGCTGGGTGTTAACAAATCCACCGTCATGCGGTGGGAACGTGGCGCCACCGTCAACATCAGCCGCGCCACGCTGGAGCTGCTGGCGCGCCACTATGCCGTGTCGGCGGACTGGCTGGCAGGGCGCGAGAACGCCCCCGCCGCCCACGACGCTCCCGCCCCGCTGGTGCAACTGCCGATTCTGGGCGCGGTGCGTGCCGGCTACGGCGGTGCCGTGTTCCAAGAGGTCGTGGGCTACGAGCCCGCCACCGCCTCCTCTATCCAGCCCGGCGAGGAGTATTGCTGGCTGCGGGTCACCGGCGACAGCATGACCCCCCTGCTCAACGAGGGCGATCTTGTGCTGGTGCGCAAGCAGCCCGCCGTCGACTCCGGCGACTACGCCGTTGCCATCATCAACGAAGAAGAGGGCACCGTCAAACAGGTGCGCAACCTCGCCGACGGCATCGAGCTACTCAGCGTCAACCCCTACTATCCCCCCCGCCGGTTCGAGGGCGAAGCCGCCGCACAGGTGCGCATCCTCGGTCGCGTAATGGAAAGCAAGCGCAAATTTTAACCCGCCCATAGCCCACAGGAGGAGCCGTTATGAGTCGTATATCCCGCCGCCAAAAGCGCGGCCTTTGGATCGCGGTCGCCGGTCTGGCGCTGGCCGCCCTGTTCGTCACCGTCAACAGCCTGCTGCCCACCCCGATTACCCCCGCACTGACCTGGCAAAGCCTGCTGCAGCAAGCCGGTGTCAACCAAACCACCTCGCTGCCGGACGGCGAGCTGCAGGTGCACTTTCTGGATGTCGGCAACGCCGATTCCGCGCTGATCCGCTGCGGCACCCACCAAATGCTGATCGACGGCGGCGAGCCGTCCTCCGGCAAAAAAGTGGTGGACTATCTGCGTGGTCAAGGGGTCGACCGGCTGGATTATGTCATCGCCACCCATCCCGATGCCGACCACATTGGCGGGCTGCCGGATGTGCTGGAAGCGTTCCCCGTCGACCGGGTGCTGATGCACTACATGGATGATGACAACACCCCCACCAGCTACAGCTACGAGCGCCTGCTGACCACCATGCTGGATCGGGATATTCCGGTCACCGACACCGCCCCGGGGCAGCAATACACGCTGGGCGATGCCACGGTGGACATTTTGGGACCGCAAGGTGATTTTGCCGACAGCAACAATATGTCGGTGGTATGCCGCGTATCCTTTGGCAACCGCCGGTTTTTGATGATGGGCGACGCAGAAAAGAAAGCCGAAAACGCCCTCATCAGCAGCGGCACCGATCTGCGCGCCGATGTGCTGAAGGTTGGCCACCATGGCAGCCATTCCTCCACCAGCTCCACCTTCTTGGCGACCGTTGCCCCCGACCACGCGGTCATCTCCTGCGGCGAAAACAACCGCTACGGCCACCCCCACCCCGAAACACTGGCGCTGCTGCAACAGCGCCATACCCACATTTGGCGCACCGACCGCCAGGGCACCATCGTCATGACCACCGACGGCGACAAGCTGACCGTCACCACCGAAACCGGAAAGGAGCCGACATCGTGACCTATATCGTGGATCGCATCGAAGAAGATATCGCCGTGCTGCAGGACGAGCAGGAGGCGCTGCACCCGCTGCCGTTGACGGCTCTGCCGGATGGCGTGCGCCCCGGCGATGTGGTTCAGTCGGACGGCGACAGCTATCGTCTTGACCCCGCCGCCACCGCCGCCCGCCGCGAGCGTATACGCCGCCTGCAAGACCGGCTGCGCCGCCGCTGACAGAGCACTTTGGGCAGCACCGCAAAAAAGTTTTGCTGTTTTTCAGCTTTTTCCAAATTAAGCCTTGACAAACGGATGGCGGAATGCTATAATAACCAGCGTTCCGCTTCACAGCAAGCGGTCATGGCTACGCCTCTGTAGCTCAGTCGGTAGAGCAGGGGACTGAAAATCCCCGTGTCGATGGTTCGATTCCGTCCGGAGGCACCATATCCGCGGCTTTAGCTCATCTGGTAGAGCGCCACCTTGCCAAGGTGGAGGTAGCGAGTTCGAGCCTCGTAAGCCGCTCCATTACAAAAGACGTCAAATCCCTTGGCGTCTTTTACATTATGGCGCCATAGCCAAGTGGTAAGGCATGGGTCTGCAAAACCCTGATTCCCCAGTTCAAATCTGGGTGGCGCCTCCAAAAATCGGTAAGTATCGTAAGATACTTACCGATTTTACTTTTTCACTCTTCCCTTTTCGCTAAACGCCTTTGCAATTTTTGAAAGGATTGCGGAGTATGAGAACCATATTTCGCCCACCCAAAAGCGCCCGCAACAGCCTAAGCCGTTGCGGGCGCTTTTTTGTTTCAGAATACCAATTATTTCGCGGCGGTCGTGGTGGTCGTGGTCGCCGCCGTGGTGCTGCTCGAAGCCGAGATCGTCGTGGTCGAATCCGCGGACGAAGACGAGCTGGGCAGATACCGCGTGATCAGCATGCCGGCAAACACCAGCACGAAGAACACGATCATGATAACTTTGGTCCAACGGCTCAACACCGCATCCAGCGTGCGCGCACGACCCTTTTCCATAAACGCATCCGCCGCGCCGTTGATCGCGCCGAGGTTCGCCTGACGACCTTCCTGCAGCAACACCACGCCAATGATGGTCACAGCCAAAATAATCAATACGATTCCAATAATGATCTCCCAAACAGACATATCTATACCTCCAACAAGAACTGTAAACAGAATAGCCTTATTATACTAGCATATTTGATCGCCGATTGCAAGCCATTTTCAAAATTTCTGCGGTTTTCCGGTATAAACCGGCATTTCGCGGGTCATACTATGCTTGCACGGGAGATCCAAAGGCGTTTGCGGTTTTCGCGTGCCCGACCGTTTGCCGACGACCGTCCTTTGTTGGCAAACGGTCTTTCTTTATGCCGCGCTTATTCCAGCGTCAGCTGCTCGCCGATATCCTCGGCTTGCGGCATCGCGCCCGCGGCGGGCAGCGTTTTGGTGCGATACCGCGCGGGCTTCGCCACCATATCCTCGCGGAACGGCTCCACCTTTTCCAGCACCGCGTGGCGTTTGAGCGTCATCACCTGCACACCCTGTGTGCTGCGGGTGCTCTTCGCCGCGATCGCGCCGGTATGCGCCAGCAGCCGCCGTCCGGAGGACGCGGTCAACATAAACTCCTGATCCTCGGCAATATGCACGATCGCCACCAGCGGCGATTTGTCGGAATACGCCCCCACCAGCTTGCGGCGGTTGGTCTTGGTCGCATAGGCGGACAGCTCCACCTTGGCGACCTTGCCGTTTTCAAAGAAGAACAGCAAATATCCGCTGTAATCGGTGGTCACCACCATATGGATGGCGGTTTCGCCCTCGTCAAACCCCAGCTTGGTCGCGACGAAATCGCCCATAGCGCTGGCTTTGGTATCGCCAAAATCCGACGCCTTGGCTTTGTACACCGTCCCCTTGTTGCTGAAGAACAGCAGATCGCGGTTGTTGGACGCCTCCACCGCCTGAGCGATGCGGTCACCCTCCTTCAGCTTGTGTTCGCTGCTCATACGCAGCGACTGCGGCGTGATTTTTTTGAAATATCCCTCTGCTGTGAAGAACAGCGTGCATGGATAATCCGGAATTTCCTCCCGCACTTCCTCGGCGGTCAAAATATCCTGCGCAAAGATCAATTCGCTGCGGCGCGGCTGACCATAGGTCTTGGCCACCTCCTGCAGCTCGCCGATCATCACCCGCCGAATCTTGGTGCGGCTGTTCAGCAGCTCCTCCATCTCGGCAATATCCTGCTCCAGCTTGTCGGTTTCGCGGGTGCGTTTCAGGATATATTCGCGGTTCAAATGGCGCAGCCGGATCTCCGCAACATACTCCGCCTGAATCTCATCAATGCCAAACCCAATCATCAAATTGGGGATAACCTCGGCCTCCACCTCGGTGGAACGGATGATGCGGATCGCCTTGTCAATATCCAGCAGAATTTTGGCGAGGCCTTTGAGCAAATGCAGCTTCTCTTTCGCCTTGGTCAAATCAAAATATACCCGCCGGCGAATACATTCGGTGCGGAACGCGATCCACTCATCCAAAATCTCGCGCACACCCATCACCCGCGGCACACCGCCGGTCAGAATGTTGAAGTTGCAGGAATAGCTGTCCTGCAGCGGCGTCAGCGCAAACAGCCGCGCCATCAGCTTATCAGCGTCCACGCCGCGCTTCAAGTCGATGGTGATCTTCAAGCCATCCAAACCGATCTCGTTGCGCACATCCGCGATCTCGCGCACCTTACCGTTTTTCACCAGCTCGATCAGCTTGGCAATGATCGCCTCCACCGTGGTGGTGGGCGGAATTTGCGTAATATCGATGCAGTTGTCCGCTTTGTCGTAGCTGTATACCGCCCGCACCTTGACGCTGCCGCGTCCGGTGCGCACGATCTTCTCCAGCTCGGCACGATCGTAAATGATCTGCCCGCCGCCCGGGAAATCCGGTGCTTTCAGCGTGGACAAAATGTCGTGATTTTCGTCTTTAATCAGCGCAATGGTGGTGTCGCACACCTCCTGCAGGTTGAACGAGCAGATGTTGCTCGCCATGCCCACCGCGATGCCCACGTTGCTGTTGACCAAAATGGACGGAAAGGTCACCGGCAGCAGCGTCGGCTCCTTCATCGTCGCGTCGTAGTTATCCACAAAGTCCACGGTATCCTTGTCGATGTCGCGGAACAGCTCGCCCGCGATCGGATCCAGCTTCGCCTCGGTATAACGCGAGGCGGCATATTCCATATCCGACGAATACGCCCGACCAAAGTTACCCTTGGAATCCACATACGGATGCAGCAGCGCCTGATAGCCCCGCGACAAGCGCACCATGGTTTCGTAGATCGCCGCGTCACCGTGCGGGTTCAGCTTCATGGTCGCGCCGACAATGTTGGCGGATTTGGTGCGCGCACCGGTCAGCAACCCCTGCTTGTACATGGTGTACAGCAGCTTGCGGTGGGACGGCTTAAACCCATCAATTTCCGGAATAGCACGCGACATGATCACACTCATCGCATACGGCATATAGTTGGTTTCCAGCGTATCGGTGATGGCCTGGTTTTCCACCGTTCCCGCGCCAACGATATGCGCGTTTTCCGGCAGCTTGTCCACCGTCGGTGCTTTTTTCACTTTTTTTGCCATGGTCGCCACCTCCTCAGCTTACATCCACCATTTCCAAATACAGGCTGCCCTTGTCCGCAATAAACTCCTTGCGTCCGGCCAGATTATCGCCCAACAGCGTGTCAAACATCGTCGCCGTCGCCTCCACGCCGGACGGCTCCACCTTGATGAGCCGCCGGGTGGCGGGATTCATCGTGGTCAGCGACATCATATCCGGATCGTTTTCGCCCAAACCTTTGGAGCGCTGAATGGTATACTTTTTGCCCTCCAGCTCGGTCAGAATCTCCGCTTTTTCGCGGTCGTTATACGCAAAGTAGGTATCGGTTTTGGTTCCGATCTCATACAGCGGCGTTTCCGCGATAAACACCTTTCCCTCTTCGATCAGCGTGGGGGTCAACCGGTACAGCATGGTCAAAATCAGCGTGCGGATCTGGAATCCGTCCACATCCGCATCGGTGCAGATAATGATCTTGCTCCACCGCAGCAGGTTCAGGTCAAACAGCGACAGATCCTTGTTTGCCTTGCTTTTGACCTCCACCCCGCACCCCAGCACCTTGATGAGGTCGGTGATAATATCATTTTTGAAGATCTTATCGTATTCCGCTTTTAAGCAGTTGAGGATCTTACCGCGCACCGGAATGATCGCCTGAAAATCCGGGTTGCGCGCCTGAATACACGCGCCCATAGCGGATTTACCCTCCACGATAAACAGCTCGCGCTCCTCCACCTTTTTGCTGCGGCAGTCCACAAAGTTCTGCACGCGCGAGGTCAGATCGTTGCTGCTGGACAGCGTTTTCTTCAGATTCAGGCGGGTGTTTTCGGCTTTTTCGCGGCTGCGCTTGTTGATCAGCACCTGCTCGGTCAGCTTATCCGCTTCCACCTTGTTTTCGAGGAAATACACCTCCAAATGGTGGCGCAAAAAGTCGGTCATCGCCTCTTGGATGAATTTGTTGTTGATCGCCTTTTTGGTCTGGTTTTCATACGATGTCTGGGTAGACAGCGACGACGATACCAGAATCAGGCAATCCTGCACATCCTGGAAACTGATCTTGCTTTCGTTTTTGAGATACCGCCCGTTTTGCTTCAAGTAAGCGTCGATCTGCGACACAAACGCCGACCGCACCGCTTTTTCGGGCGAACCGCCATGTTCCAGCCAGCTGGAGTTGTGATAATACTCCTGCATATTCCGGCGATTGGAAAAGCACAACGCCACATTCAGCTTCACTTTGTATTCCGGCTTGTCTGCGCGGTCGCGCCCGCGCCGCTCCGCCGACCACACCTGCACACCGGTCAGCGCATCGTCGCCCGCCACCTCCTGCACATAGTCGGCGATGCCGTTTTCATAGATAAATTCCTGCGTATCAAAGCCGCGCCCGTTTTGCGTGCGCAGCACAAACAGCAAATTGGGGTTGACGATCGCCTGCCGTTTCAAAATATCCTCATAATATTCCAGCGGCACGGCAATGTCGGTGAACACCTCCAGATCCGGTTTCCAACGGATGGTGGTGCCGGTATCCTTTTTGGCGTACGGCTCCTTGTGCAGCCCGCCAATGTTTTCGCCCTTTTCAAAATGCAAGGTATATTTATACCCGTCGCGGCGCACCTCCACATCCATATATTCCGACGAATACTGGGTAGCGCAGGCACCAAGGCCGTTCAAGCCCAACGAAAACTCATAGTTTTCGCCCGCATTGGTGTTGTATTTACCGCCTGCATACAGCTCACAAAACACCAGTTCCCAGTTGAACCGCTGCTGTTTTTCGTTGAAATCCACCGGCACACCGCGGCCAAAATCCTGTACTTCGATCGAACCGTCCTCGTAACGGGTGGTCACAATGCGCTTGCCGTATCCCTCGCGCGCCTCGTCAATGGAGTTGGACAATATCTCAAACACCGCGTGTTCGCAGCCCTCCAGCCCATCCGAGCCAAAAATAACCGCCGGGCGTTTGCGCACCCGGGCAGCGCCCTCCAGCATTTCGATGCTGTCGTTTCCATATTCCTGCTTTTTGGATGCCATGTTGTCCCTTCCTTTATGTCATCTAAAATATGCCAATAGTCTTATTGTACCCCATTTCCCGGACTTCTGTCAAGAAACAATTGTTCGCTTTTGGGAACATCCCCTCGCCTCGTCTTTCGGCGCGTCGAAAGATGAGATTCCGCAAACCTTCCCCCTCGGAGGTGGATGGGGTGGAAATGGTAGATTATAGCGCACCATTGACTGCCCACAATAACACCTATATACGCAACCATTATTTCGTTACCATCGTATACGTTTTTGACACCTCATCCGTCACGGCGTAAAGCCGCGCCACCTTCCCCTCGAAGGGGAAGGCGTTTGCCCGCCATCAATTTATATAAAATCTCTCACATACAAACCACTCACGACGCCCGATATTTGCCCTTCATAAACAGAAAAACCACACATCTGCCAATCCCCGCAAGCCTTCCCCTCGGAGGCGATCCCCCGCGCACGGGGGAAATGTCGGCGCAGCAAAAAGATGGAGAGAGAAAGTATCGCCTACTTTGGGTATTGCAGAAACTCTGTTTCTCCCTCAGTTTTGCTATCGCTCGACAGTTCCCTCGTCAGAGGGAGCCGGGCATGACCTCGGCTTTCTCCCACCATTTCTGTGTAGGGGGCGATGCCCACATCGCCCCACGAATTACGCACTCCACTCGCGGCGGGCACAAGCCTTCCCCTCCGAGGGGAAGGTGGCACGACCGCAGGTCGTGACGGATGAGGTGGAAAATCACCCTTATAAATATCATTGCAACTCGCTAAAGCTCGCACGCATAAGTTCCGCCGACCGAAGAATCTTTCCAAAAGATAGCAGCTAAAAGATTCTTCGCTGCGCTCAGAATGACAACGAATATGCAGCACCTCACAAATCCTCTCCCTCGAAATAATTTTCCACTTGGCAGGAGGAAAATGCAGCAACCTCGCAAGCCTTCCCCTTGAGGGGAAGGTGGAACGACCGCAGGTCGTGACGGATGAGGTGGAAAATCAAGCAACTTTCTGTATCCGCCGGCAGACGCAAGGCCCCTTTGAGCAAAGGGGCTGTCACGGCTTTAGCCGTGACTGGGGGATTGTCACCGTCCGCCGGACGGCATTTGAGCGTGCCGTTTTCGTCACAATCCCTCCGGCTTTTGCTGCGCAAAAATCCACCTCCCTTTGCACAAAGGAGGCTGGCACCCACCACCGATTTACAAAAAACTCATCTTCCCCACCACACACAAAACGCCCTGCCCGGCGAGCCGGACAGGGCGTTTGCAGAACACAAGCGTTTTCGCGCGATTAGATCTCGGCGAAGTATTTGATGGTGCGAACCATCTGGCTGGTGTAAGAGTTCTCGTTGTCGTACCACGACACAACCTGCACTTCGTACAGATCGTCAGCCACTTTGCTGACCATGGTCTGGGTGGAATCGAACAGAGAACCAAAGCGCATACCGATCACATCAGAGGACACGATCGGATCTTCGTTGTAACCGAAGGACTCGGAAGCCGCCGCTTTCATCGCCGCGTTGATGCCGTCAACCGTCACATCGGTGCCTTTGACAACAGCGGTCAGAATGGTGGTGGAACCGGTGGGAACCGGCACACGCTGGGCAGAACCGATCAGCTTGCCGTTCAGTTCCGGAATAACCAGACCGATGGCTTTTGCCGCGCCGGTGGAGTTAGGAACAATGTTGGCAGCGCCGGCACGGGCACGACGCATATCGCCTTTGCGATGCGGGCCGTCCAGGATCATCTGGTCGCCGGTGTAGGCGTGGATGGTGGACATGATACCGCTCTGGATGGGCGCATAATCGTTCAGCGCTTTCGCCATGGGCGCCAGGCAGTTGGTGGTGCAGGAAGCCGCCGAGATGATAACATCATCTTTGTCCAGCGTTTTCTCGTTCACGCTGTACACGATGGTTTTCAGATCGCTGCCGGCCGGAGCGGAGATAACCACTTTTTTCGCGCCCGCATTGATGTGAGCCATGCTCTTCTCTTTGGAGCAGTAGAAGCCGGTGCACTCCAGAACGACGTCAACGCCGATCTCGCCCCACGGCAGTTTGGAAGCGTCCGCTTCTTTATAGATGGTCAGGGTTTTGCCGTCCACCGTGATGGTGTTGGCTTCGTCGTCCGCGGTCACGGTGTGCAGATTCTCACCGATCTTACCGCAGTAACCGCCCTGAGCGGTGTCGTATTTCAGCAGATCCGCCAGCATAGAGGGTTTGGTCAGATCGTTGATCGCAACGACATCATAACCCTGCGCGCCGAACATCTGACGGAAAGCCAGACGGCCGATGCGGCCAAAACCATTGATTGCAACTTTAACAGCCATGATAAATTCCTCCGTTAATCAGATTTCGATACCATTTTATACTCTTTTTTCCTTTTTTGCAAGGAGTTTGTTAAGGTTTTCACGACTTGTTCATACTTTTGTTAGGTTTGCCCAAATCGCATCCGGTTATACCCCGATACTCATTGCTTATCCCGATAGATCTCGTTCAAAATATCATCAACATCCATACTTTCCGCCGCCGTCGGCGCTTGCTCGGGCGCGGTTTCGGCAGAATCGGCAGGCTCTGCCGCCGCGATTTCCGGCGTTTCGGTGGCCGCCACCGCGGAAACTGCGTCCGTTTCCGGTGCATCCGCCCCCGCTTCGTGCTCGGCTGCCGCCGGCTGCTCGGTCTGGTTCCCGTCCGGCAGCCATTCCGGATTTTTGGCGCGCACCCGCTCAAACACGGTTTCGGTGCGGGTGGTATACGCCACCGCGACCGCCACCGCCAGCGCCAGCAGCCCGACCGCCATATCCGCCGCGCCCGCCATCTGCGTGGTAGCGGTGGACACCGCCGTGTTCCAATATCCCGCCAACCGCACGATCGACGAGGTCAGTGTGAACAAAAACGCGCCGCACGCGTAAAACAGCAGCATCGGCGTTTTTTTGTCCGGCTTGCCGACCGCGCCCACATACCGCGCGAACGAGAAGAAGAACAAAATGGTGAACACCAGCATCAAAAATTCGCTCAAATTTTTCTGCACATCCACCGCGCTGGCGTAGGACACCACATACCGTGCCAGCCGCATCCAGCCCCACAGCACCGGCGTCAGCGCCATCAGCCGCAAACGACCGTGCTCGCTGATATCCTTGGTCAGCCAGCCAAACCCCAGCCGCACCAAAAATGCGCCGCCCCAAACGCCGAACACCAGCGTCAAAACCAGCAGCAAGCCATCGATCCCGCTGATGACCGAATCGTTGGGTGCCGGCGTTTGACCGGTGGTGATCCAGATGCCGGCATCAAACAGCGTACACAGAAGCAGCGCTGCCCCGCACAAAATTGACACCGTCGATACCGACGCCAGCTGCCGGTGATCCACCGGCGAAGCCGGCGACTGGCACAACCGACACAGCACCCAATCCACCAGCAGCACCACGCCACCCAGCGTGGTCGCCCACATGGCGGGCTGCCATCCGGCGATCTCGGGCAGCCATCCGCCCGGCACCGCCACCAACCGTATAAACACCATAGCTGCCGCTGCGGCCAGCGTCAACCATAACATCCATTTTTTCAGGACCTTCCGCATAACGCGTGTCATCCCTTTCTGCAAAAATTCAAAAATAGGCAAAGGTTATCCGTTTTATTTTACCACAAACTCGCCCTCTCGGCAATGCCTAACCGCAAAAAAGCTCCCGCTCGCCCACAAAATATAAAATGTGTCAAAAACCGCTTGCGTTCTGTTCAAAACCTGTTAAAGTAATAAGTGAAAACAACCATCTGAAACGAAAGGATGCGATCCATATGAAATCCTGCTCCAACTGCGGCGCAGTCTGTCCGGAGGACGCGGTGTTCTGTCCCGATTGCGGCGCATCATTGACCTTGCAGGCGGCTGCGCCTGAATCGGCAGCCCCATCGGCTGCCCCTGCCCCATCGGCTGCCCCTGCCGCACCGGCGCAGCCGGTCGCGCCGCCCGCTCCCGCAGCAGCACCCACACAACCGGTGACCCCACCGGTACAACCGAACCCGACACCCTCGCCCTACGCGCAGCCGCCGGTGCAACCAAATAACGCACCGTATGGGCAAGCTCCCGCACCCGGCTATCCGGGCTATCCGTACCCGCAGCAGCCAAAGCGGAACGCCCCGCTGGTGCTGGGCATCGTGGGCATTGTGTTCGCCATCCTGCTGCCGCTGGTCACCTATTGCTGCAGCATTCCGGGACTGGTTATGGCGAGCAAGGATATCCAGCGCGGTCTGCCGAGCCAGTCCGCCCGTGTGCTGAACATCATCGCACTGGCGCTGGCGGTTGCCAACTCGTTCCTCGGCATCGCGCTGCGCCTGCTTTAACCGTATAACCGCACAAACGCCAAACGAGCCGCAAAAAAAGCCGACGCTTTTCGCGTCGGCTTTTTCTTATTCCCGCTCGCCCAGCGGGATATACTCTCTCGAATGGATGATCGCCTTGTATGCGGGACGAATGATCCGCCCGCTGGTGAACACCTCTTCCATATAATGCGCGCACCAGCCCGCCACACGCGCCACCGCGAACAGCGGCGTGTACAGCTCGGGCGCGATGCCCAGCGACTGATACACCAACCCGGAATACAGATCCACATTGGCGCACATGGTTTTGTGCGAACCCTTGACCTCGGCGAACACCTCAGGGGTCAGCCGTTCCACTGCTTCCAGCAGCCGGAACTCCTCGCCGCAGCCGTTCTTTTCCGCCACATGATAGGCGTACTGTTTCAAAATGACCGCGCGCGGGTCAGACAGCGTGTAGATCGCGTGCCCCATGCCGTAGATCAGCCCCGACCGGTCGCCCTCTTTTTTCTCGATCAACCGTTTCAGGAAATGCCGCACCTCTTCGTCATCGTCCCAGTGCTTCACCCCGGCTTTGATCGCTTCCTTCATCTCCAGCACCTTCGCGTTCGCGCCGCCGTGCTTG
>ENA-UEQO01000820-UEQO01000820.1-human-gut-metagenome-genome-assembly--contig:-NODE-820-length-34846-cov-17.973540_pt1 | contig 34846 bp, 39 predicted proteins | sample MGYA00242938_ERZ507940 | MGnify/ENA primary metagenome ERZ507940 (study PRJEB26167, sample SAMN06115517) | human gut metagenome | host: Homo sapiens | place: China:Chongqing | collected 2014-12-03... | reverse complement strand
GTGCGCCCGTAGCTCAGGTGGATAGAGCAACTGCCTTCTAAGCAGTGGGCCGGGGGTTCGAGTCCCTTCGGGCGCATCTATGTGGTGCCCATAGCGTAGTCGGTTAACGCGCCAGATTGTGGATCTGGAGACCGTGGGTTCGAGTCCCACTGGGCACCCCACCAAAAAGCACCTAGGAACGTAAGTTTCTAGGTGCTTTTTCTTGTTTATACCCCACTTTTTACCACACTTGGGCAAAAATCGGGGTTTTCAGGGCTCAGACGACGCCGTTAATGGTGCTGTCCTGAGCGCTCCATGTGGTGGTGCTGGCTGCACCGGCGGCGCTGGGCGCTGCGGTGGAACTGCTGCCGGTCTTGCCCTTGTAGTAATCAGCGCTGGGGCCGATCACTTTAGCATCGTCGCCAGTGACGCAGGCCCAGTGCTTGGGGTCCAGGGCGCTGCAGTACTGGCGCTGAGCGTCCAGAGCGACGCGGGCAGTCTTGATGATGTGGCTGAATGCGTCCACGCGCTCGGTGGGCGTGCGGTAGTACTGGCGGAAATAGGGGATCATGTCGTGCTGGGCTGCATAGCTGCCAGCAGCGCGCAGCACCGTTTCATTGCTGGCGTTGCGCTCACACAGCGCGGAAAACTCGGCGGCGCTCATAGGGAGCCCGCTACTCAGCAGGCGGAAATCCGCACTGTCAAGCTCTGCACCATTGGGTGCGGTGCGCTTCAACAGGTCGTCTTTGAACTCCTGTTCCAGACCTGCCAGACGCTGCCGTGCAACGCCGCGCAGGTTCGCCATTGCGTTTTCGCAGTCGATCCGCACGCCGCGCTCGTAGTCCTCAGTATATGCACCAGAACGGCGGCCTGCTGCTGTGCGTTCCATGATTCCCTCATAGTGCACGCGCTGCTCGAAGTAGTCCCGCACGATCTGGCGGGCATCGTTAATGAAATTTGCGTTTGTGTTCATCTGTTGTACCTCATTCTTTCGGTTTGTCTGCGGTCTTGCTGCTGGCGTAGGGACCCACGCCAAAGCGCTGGGCGGCATAGCTCAGGGCCTCCGCCTCGGTGTGAAACGCCCACTTGCCGGGACCTGCCCAGACCTGCCAGGCCGTCACAACGCCGTAAGGTGTGCGCACCTGCACGATCTGCACAAGCGGAAACTGCGGGTCAGTCGTCGGGTAACGCTGGGCCGTCCAGAAATGCGGCTGCGTCGGGTCCTGCGGCTCCACACGTTCGACGGCGGGAAAACTCGTTGCTGTCGGTGTCATTCGTTCGTACCTCCTTCCTGTTCGTCGCTCTCGCTGCCTGCGCCCAGAAGCCCGGGCGGGGCCGTGCGGGGCACGTCGTCGATCATCACCACAGTGGGCACCGCTGCGCCGCCTGCGCTGTCGGAGAAGCGCAGAGCGAATTCCAACAGTGCACGTGCTGCAGCGATCTTGTTTAGGTCCGACGCGCCGGGGTTGTCCACGATCTGGCGCAGAGTCTCCACAGCAGCACCGGTGCATGCGTTCAAGCTCTGCACGGCCTCCTGCATCTGGGCATCCCGCCCGGCGGCAAGAGCTGCGGCGTATTCCGGCTTCTTGCCATATTTTACCAGTGCACTCATGCTCATGCCACAGGCGCGGGCCGCTGCTGCGCGGCTTGGGCTGGAAAGTTCAGCCGCCAGTGCTCGCCGCTGTTTTGCTGATAACAGAAAAATCACCTCCTAAATGGTAATTTTTGATAAATTGTCGGATGCTCAGCCCTCCGCCGGGGCGGCGTTGTCGTTTCGGATCTGTTCCGCCAGGGCGTTGGCCTGATCCTTCCAGGGCTTAATTTTGGCGCTATTCTCCTTGAATGCAGCCTCACGGGAGGGCGAGACCTCCAACGGTGCACCCAGGTTCAGCCGGTCAGTGAACATTGCCATAGCAGCAGGCCAGCGGCGCACGCAATAGCTCAGCGCGTCGCTGCCGCCGTCGAAGTAACAGCCGTTCCCGGCATACTCCACGCACCAGCTGCGATAAACGGGGATCTTGAGCACGCCCATCTGCAGCAGCATCACAGCAACGTCAGCGGGCACAAACGGTGTGCCGTAGTGGTCCCGATCCGGACACACGGGCATTGACTCCATGTCACCGATCCATTTTTCAGCAACCACGAAGCGACGCTGCACGCTGAACTTGAAAATTGTGCCATTGACTGGCACCGCGAAAATCTCAACGAACACTTGCGTGTCGTTCTTGTCAAAGTGTGAAGGTGTCATAAATTACTCCTTTCGGGGCGGTCTCTGCCGCCCTCTTCTCCCCTGCCTTCCGCACTGGGCGGGGCCAGCTCTGGCACCCTGCGCCAGTGAGCGCGCGGCGGTCAGAGGTAGTTTTACGAATTACAAAAAGTGACGCTGTATCGTTTAGGTGGAGGCAGTGGAGCATAATTTGAAAACTCTCTTAAAAAACACTAATTTTCATTTTCAAAAGTTTCCGTTTTAGCCTCCACTGCCTCCACACGCTGATAAAAAATCAGCAGTTAAAACCAGTCGGGCCGCATTTGCAGACCGTAGTAAAAATTCCCGGTTCGGGTCTTTCTCCAGATGATTCCGCGCTCCTCCAAAGCCGCTTTCAGTTCGTCGTTGCGCCGGGGAAACTCGCCTGTGCGTTTGCTCCACTCTCGATAAGTAGCCGCCAGCACGCCGCCCGGTGCGCTGAAATTGGGGCCGATCTCGCAGCAGTCCTCTAGGAAGTGGGCCAGCCAATCGTTTTCCCGGCGATACTGTTCCACCGCCTCGCGGACACAGGGCGGCGGGTCCAGCTTGAAATCTGCCGCGATGAACCGGCGCGCGCCCTCGATGATCCAGGACAACACCGCGCCGCCTGCATGGTCGAACAGGTGCCCGGCCATGTCCTTGATCTCGCCCGCCTCGTTGCGGAACTTTGCCCGGCACGGCACGACGACTAGGCGCGACCATGTGCCAGCATCAGAGCTGCCCACCTTGGGCAAGAAGTTTGTGAAAAGGACGCAGGTGTGCGACGGGATGAACTCGAACGGTTGTTTATACTTTGGCTCAGCGTGCACAGCGTCGGTGCTGCACAGGCGCTTGAGCATGGAAACATCAAGCCGCGTTCCTTCTTCAAGCTCTGCTGCCAGCACAAGGCGCTTGCCGCGCAGTTCCGCCAGCTCGGGCAGCTTGTTCCGGTTCGGGTTGACGGTCAGAGCGTCGGCGCTCAGTGTACCCGCGTAGCTGCCCAGAACGCGCGCCAGCACGTTGAAAAAGGTCGATTTGCCATTGCCACCATTGCCATATGCAACGATGAGCTGTTCTTGGTAGACGTGCCCGACAGCAGCAGCACCCGCCACCTGCTGGAGGTAATCCGCCAACGCAGCGTCGCCACAGGTGAAGCGCTGCACGAAGGTCTGCCAGAGGGCCGCACCCGTGCTGCCGGGGTCCACCGCGCACGCCTTGGTGCACTTGTCCGCCGGGTCGTTCGGTCGTGCCTTGCCGGTCTTGAGGTTTACTGTGCAGGTAGGACAGTTCAGCAAAAACGCGTTGCTGTCCAGCTTTTCCACGGACACGTCGCAAAGGTGCTGCGCTTCTCCCAGCGTGGCACGGATAGCAGCGCCAGAACGCTGGGCAATGATGAATTTGACATACGCTTTCGCTGCGTCCTGCCTTGCCTTGGCGTTGCTGCCGTCCTCGATCCCGGCGGCGGCTGCCGCTTTGATATCCTCGCGGGCCTGCACGATCTGCGCGTCAGTCAGGGCATGGAACCGGCGGTGCGCTGCTGCCTCATCAGCTGCGAACTTGCTATTGTCCCACACCAGCCACCCCAGACCGGAATTATACAGCACCTCGCCTGCGTTGCGGCGCTCGAAGATACGCGCCTGGGCAAGGTTCGAGTAGTCGGAGGGGCGCAGACCTGCCGTGTCTGTGCTGCCCTCCTGAAGGCCCTGCAGCGCGTAGGCTGTCGGATCCAGATAATCGGGCTTGTTGGCCACCTTTGCCCGGTAGGCCCTCACAGCGGCCCGCCAGATGGTTTCTAGCTCGTCATCGTCCAGCGGCGGCATGCACTGCGCGGCCTTTGCGTCTAATAGTTGGCGGGCCGTGCCATCGTCCGCGCCCTTGGCTTTGAGCACTTTCAGCGCATAGGCGCTCAAGGTGGCGTTTCGGCTGCCCTGCGGGATAGCATCCGCAAAGGCTGCTGCGGGCTTCTCTGGCGGGGTTTCGGTCTCAGGGTCTAGCATCTCGTCCAGAGTAAAAAGGCCGTGGACGGCCTCGCCCTGGGGCTGCTCAACGCCAAAGAAGAACCGCGCGCCGTCCACACACGCGCTGTCATAGTACGGGAAGCGGCTGCACAGGGCCCGCTTGAGTCCTTCCAGCTGCTCCCGGCTCTCGGTGCGCTCAATGGGGAAAATGACGTGGAATCGGGGCACCGCCGGGGCCGTGCCTTTCGCCAACAGGTGGTGACGGCTGTACAGGACGTAGTGCTGCACGTCGGGCAGGTCGTCCGCGATCTGGGCGGGCTCTACCACATCACCGGCAGCGTTGTCCACGTCGGCAATCAGGCAATCAGCCCACAAAAAGCCCTCGTTCTGGCGGCGATTGTCCTTGAACGCCGCCCCCACATGGTCGTACTGCGCGGCCTGCTGGAGCTGCGCCAGTGTGTTGATCTCGACGGCGTGGGGGTACACCGTGTTCCGGCGATCCCCGCGCACGTCTGCTGTGAATAAGTGAAAAGCCTGCATTTCTGCCTCCTGCTATTCCGTGTATGTAGTCAGACAAAAGCCGCTCAGGGCGGCTCTGCTTTGCTCATGAGCTGGGCAAAGGTTTCACCGCTGCGATCTGCCGCGGCGTCTCTGGCTGCGTCTGCCGCTGCCTGGCGATAGCTCACGCCCGGCGGGGTCGTTACCTCCAGCACCCGCGCTGTACAATAACGGACTCTGCGAAGCTGTGCTCCACGCCGGACGTACACCGCAAAGCCTTCCATGTCGAACCGGTGCACCTGTCGCCCGGTGTCGTCAAGTCCGTATAGCATGGGGCTCCTCCTCTGCGTCCTCGTAGACCTCGGCCTTCAGATCCTTCAGAGCACGGCGGAAGGTAAAGCCCAGAGATAAAAGGGCATCGGCGCACACGTCCTGCGGGAGGTTACCCGATTCCACAGCGACCTGCACCGCCTCCAGCAGGGCAATACAGCCCTCGAAGTCAACGGCCGACATGTCAAGCGCTGCGCCGCTGGGGCAGCGCTTGAGCTTTCCTTGCTGCTGCATCATGCCTCACCCCCTTCCTGCTGCGGTTCTGGCTTTATAATCGCGGTCTGCCTCTGCTGCCAGCTCCAGAGCCTTTTTGATAGCCTGGCGGCGGCTCATGTCTGGCGGAACTGTCACCAGCACCGCGCCCAGAGTCATGCACACATCGCAATCGAAGCTGCTGCCCTTGCGGGCAAACACCGGACGGCCCCACCCGGGGACATGCTGATAGTACTTCATGCGTGCTGCCCTCCCCCGCTGACGATCTGGGCGACGTTCGCACCCAGGCGGTGCAGTGCCTTTTCCGCTGCGGCCTTGCTCCAAAGGGCGGTCAGATCCACCTGCGCGTCCATGCTCTGACCCTTCTTGACCTGCTGCACCGCGAAGCCCTGGGTCTCGAACTGCTGCACGATCCACGCCGTGGGCCGAATGCCCAGGCGCTCCAGAGCGTTCAAGCGGCCACCGTTGAGCACGACGCGCTCATGGTGCAGCGCGCGGGGCTTTGCTTCCCTGCGGTCGTAGTAATCGACTTCAAACGCCACCAGCATAATTTTCTGCGTCAAATTCATAACGTTTTCCCTCCAAAGTGTGGTATACTGGGAGGCGGAAGGGTTCCTCCTGACCCGTGCGTAACCCGTTCCGCCCATGTGGTTCCCTCCTGATCTGCCGTCAGGAGGGGATTTTTGTTTTTACTCTGCGTCGGTGTCCTCGTCGGCCTCTGTGGGCTCCTGCTGGGCGTTCTCGTCCTCAGCGGGCAGATACTCTACGGACAGCACCGGCGCGCCCTGCGGGCCGCGCTGGGCGCTCAGGCGCAGACAGTCGGCGGCGCCGTCGATGTGGTCAAAATACAGCATCAGGCTTTCGGGGCCCGCCTGCACGATGTCGATCAGCTGGGCACCAATGCCGGACAGCTCGCCGTTGAGCTGTGCCACGGTGACAGGACGGGTGAAGTTTTCCAGAATTTTCATTTTCAAAACCTCCAAAATTCTTGTTGTTCTCTCGCCCTGGCGGTCAGTCCGCCGGGGCGTTTTCGTTTGTGTCGAGCAGGTCAGGAAAAAAGAACTCCCCCACGCTTGCCCTAGGAATGCCCACGACGCGGCAAACGGCGGCGATCTCGTCCGCCTGCCATGGGATGTGACCGCGCATTCTGCGGCCCAGAGTGGGCACCGTGATACCTGTCAGCGCGGCCACATCTTCGTCGTACAGTCCGCGCTCCCGGAACAGGGCACGCAGCCGCCAGAAGGGTATCTGCTGGAAACGGCCATACGGGGCCACCGGGACGGTGGCATTACTGCTGGCGCTCAACATGGTGCACCTCCTGTTCCTGCGGCGGCAGCCTGAGCGACTCCAGCGAAACGCCCAGAGCGTCGGCGATGTGCCCGGCGGTCGTCCGCCACATCGCCCCACCAACGCGGGCCTTGTTGACAGCAGAGCGGCCAACGCCAGCCTTGCGGCTCAGCTCCTCCGTGGTGAGGTCCTGACGGGCCATTTCCGCAATGACCGCCACACGGTCAAGGACAATCGACTTTGCCATGATGTAAAATCACTCCTTTTCGTTTGTTTACGGGTCTTTTGGCTCCCGCGACGCTCCACACTGGAGCGTTTCGGCCCTTGCCGGGGGCCCTCATCAGGCGGGATTATGCGTTGAGGTAAATTGCAAGAGCAGTCAGCGCGCTTTCCATACCGAAGCCATGGCGACGTTCCTCGTACACGTCGGAATCCTCCATCTTGCGGGCCTGCTTCAAAACAGCGTTCATTGTGTCTTCCAGCTCCTTGGCGGTGATGGTCTCTTTCATTGTTCAGCCCTCCTTCAACAGTTCATAGTGCTTGATACTGCCGGGAACGTAGCAGCGGCCCTTGAACCGCTCAACCACGCGCAGCAGCTTTTCCAGCTCTGCGACGGCAATGCCAGATGTGCCGTGATCCAGCAGGCGATCCGCCACGCGGTCGTCTGCGAACTCGACGATGTAACAGGTCTCGCCGGTGATCTTCTCGCCGTTCTCGAGCTCCATGGTGTCGTAAGTGATGTTCAACTTCTTCATGTTGTGTTCCTCCGTGTGTTTTGTTGTTGGTGTTCGCATACCATCTTCTGTTGGTACTATATCACAAGCATATGTTGGTGTCAATAGCTAAATACCTACTTTTGTTGCATTCAAAACGGTTTTGTGGTAAACTGTAAAAAGGGAGGGTTTGCCAATGGAACAATCTTTAGGCCATCGAATCGCGTTAGAACGTAAAAATGCCGGATTGACACAAAAAGAACTTGCTCAAAAAATCGGCGTGCCATATCAAACCGTGCAGTTTTGGGAACACGGAAAGAGAAACCCAAAGTTTGAAAACATACAGAAAATAGCCGCTGCTCTTGGCGTGTCGTGGCTGGACCTCATGCCCAAAGAAGCACTGAACGCCAACACGATTGAAGATTTCGCAAAGGACAACGGCGAACTGGCACAGGAGCTTGTGCAGCAGCTCCCCAAAGAAACAGAGCGGCTCATGCAGCAGTTGCACGACGCAGCTATAATTCCCCGCCATGGTGAGATCACAGACCCCGACATTCAGAAAGTAAGCGACATCATGCAGACCATGAACGACACGGGGCGGCGCGTGGCCGTTGAGCGCGTGCAACAGCTGGCGCAGATACCGGCATACCAGCAGCCAGACCCCGACAAAAAGTAAAAAAGCGTCCCCGGCGGCAACCGGGAACGCTCTTGTTTGTGCATTTTGACCCCGCCGGGGCTGCCGATCTCCCCCGATCAGCACCACAGCACTATACAATTTGCACAATAAAACAGAAAAACCGCCCCCGGCGGCAACCGGGAACGGCTTTTGATAGATAGCTTGCCCACGAAGGACAATACCACCCTCACATCTGGTATTATACCCTTTCTGGGCAGGCTTTTCAAGCTATACTCAGGAGGTTATAACACACATGGGTAAACGAACGAACACAGCCACTTGGAACGGCAAACAGTGGCGCATTGCTGTGCAGAAGGATGGACAGCGCCGGTATTTTTACAGCAGCACACAGGGCCGCGCAGGCCAGCGAGAAGCGAACGCCAAAGCGGACGCATGGTTAGACAGCGGCGTTTGCGCCAAAGGTGCGCGTGTGGCGGACATTGGCGCACTCTGGCTGCGTTCGGTGGAGCTGTCCACCTCAACAGACAACTACCGGCCACTAGAAAGCCGCTGGCGGGTCTGGGTGCTGCCGATCATCGGCACAAAGAAGGTTGACCGCCTCACCGATCAGGATTTGCAAGACGTGCTCAATCTGGCCCACGCTGCCGGGAAGAGCCGCAAAACCTTGAAGTCCATTGCAGCCGATATGCGGGCATTCTGCAAGTACTGCCGCAAAAGCAAAATTTCAGCCTACGAACCGGAAGAACTGACGATCCCCGCCGGGGCACGGTACAAGGGCAAGAACGTGTTACAGCCCGATGAACTGGCAGTACTGTTCAGCTCAGACACCACCACATTTAACCGCCAGTGCGTGCCCGACCCCTATATCAACGCCTATCGGTTCCAGGTCCTCACCGGCCTGCGCCCGGGTGAGCTGCTGGGCCTGCGCTGGGAAGATGTGCACGGCGGAGTGGTGTACATCTGCCGTTCCATCAACCAGCTTGGCGAGGAGACGCAAGGCAAGAACCAGAACGCCGTCCGCTCCTTTGCACTCTCCGCCAGAGCGGGGGCCGTGCTGGAGGATCAACACAGGATCACCGGCAACACCGGCAGCGTGTTCAGGATCAACAACCAGCATCACTATCACACGCGGTGGTGGGCCTACTGCCGCACAAACGGCATTGTGCCCATCTCCACCTATGAGCTGCGCCACACCTTCGTCAGCGTTGCAAAGACGCTCCCGGCGGGTGAAGTGAAGGGCCTTGTGGGCCACAGCCAGGACATGGACACTTTCGGCGTGTACGGCCATGCCCTCACCGGTGACGCTGAGAACACCGCCCAGGCCGTGAACGCCGCTTTTGATAAACTGCTTGGCGAGGGCTGAATCTGTACCCCACTTTTTACCACACTGTCACCTTTCAGCCTTGATATTTGCCCTTTTTAGTGTGCATGTCATTGGGATAAAATGCACGTTACACCACACTCTTTGCAGCCAGTTTTCAACGGTAGATAGTAATTTCTTGGGTTCGAGTCCCACTGGGCACCCCACCAAAAAATCCGCTGATGCTTTGCATCGGCGGATTTTTTTATTTGGCGGGGTGCCCAGTTGGGCTCGAACAAGGCGGCTCTGACGCATCAGCGGCAGAGCAACCAACAGCCCAGTGGGCTGTTGGTTAGCCTGCGGGTTCCAATCAGTAGGAATGTCTACCAAGACAAATGCTGTGCTGATGCTTTGCATCGGCGGATTTTTTATTTGGCGGGGTGCCCAGTGGGACTCGAACAGCACACCATTATTTTCTGCTAAAAAAGCATGTGCAGAACACCTCTGGCCGGAACGGCTCCTGTGTGCTCTGCACATGCTTTTTATTGTTTGGTATCCACCCGAACGGTCAGCGCCTCATCTGCTGCAGGATCTGTGCGATCTCTGCGCTGGAATAGCCATCCTGCCGCAGTGCGGTGCTGATGCTGGTATCGCTCTTGCCCTGGCTGCGCATCAGCATGGCCATGTAGGGCACCGTCACATTCCGGGAGGTGTCACTGCCCAGACGGGTGGCAGTGCCCGTGCTGCGGTTGGCTGTACCGGAGGACGTACTGCCCGTGCCAGTGCCGCCAGTCTTACTGCCTGCCGCCGTGCTGCCAGCGCGGCTTGCTTTCTGCGCTGCATTGGACTTTTTCAGGTTCCACTCGCCCAGTGCGATGTTCAGCTTCTGGCTTGTGACATCGTTGTTGAATTTCTGCTGGTTGAGTTTGTCCTGATACTCCCGCTCGCTCGTCTCGTTCTCGTAGCGCTGCTGGTTCAGGCTGTCCTGATACTGACGCTCCTGCAGCTGCTGGTTCCACTGAGTGTCCGCACGGTTTGCCTCGTACTGACGGTTGCCGGAGTAGATGTTGTAGCCGGTATTCAGCAGGCCGCTCAGCATGGAGCCAACGCCCGTGGTGCCGCTGAGAACGATCTGCACCGCATCGCCCAGCACACCCAGCACGGTCATCACATTGCTGAACACCTGCTGGCGGCGTGCTGCCTGCTGCTGTTCCTGCGCGGAGTAATAATCGTGCAGGGTGCCCAGCTGGCTCAGATAATCCTGATACGCGCTGTAGTCCTGCGCATAGGCGTTGTTGTATGCTTCGCCCTTCTGCTGCAGCTGAGTGTAGTAGTCCGAGAGCTTGTTGTTGTACTGCTGCTGGGCATCCTGTTCGCTGTTGTTCAGCTGATCCAGCTGGCTCACCAGCTCGTTGCCGCCGCTGGTATACGTATCCAGTGCCAGACTGTACAGCGTGGGGATGGCGCTGCTCAGCGCACCGATCTGCTGCTGATACGCCTGCTGGGCGGCGCTCGTGGCATAGCTGGAGCCATAACCGCCGGTCAGGGCTGCAGCCTGCGCCGCAGCATCTGCGCTGGCGTTGTGGGCGTTCTGCAAATAGTTCTGCTCGTACTGGCGGTAGAGCGGATCCTTGGTGTAGCTGTACTGGAAGCTCTCACGCTGCAGCAGCTGGTTCAAAAGCTGATCGATCCGCTCCTGATAGCTGCTCTGATAATCGCCCGGGCGGTTTGCCTGCCACTCCTTCAGCGCATTTGCAGCATCCGTCACGGTCTGGCTGGGCTTGTAGCTGGAATTTGCCAGCGCGTTTTCCACCTCCGAGCGGCTGTCCAGTCCCGCTGCCGAATAGCCGCTCTGCACGGCAGGCTGGCCGCTGCCCTCCGTCTGCGCCTGCACAGCGGCAAGCGCTTCGTCCTTTTTCTTTCTGTTTGCCATATATGATCCTTTCCTTATAAATTCTGCAGTTTCGTGCGCATCTCGTCGGACATGTTCTCAACGTCCAGATTGCTCAGCACATACTGCAGCTGTTCCTGCATCTGGTACAGGTAGCTGCGCAGGGCGCGGGCATCCTCCGGGTCCATGTTCTCGCTGAGCTTGGGCAGGCCGATCTTGTTAATGCCCATCACGCTTGCCATTCGTCACACCTCCCCGCCTGCAATGCCGCCCTTGGCAGCGGCCATTGTTTTTGCAATGCTGCGCAGGGTGATCTGTCCCCTGCCCTTCAGGCGCAGCCGCAGGGTGCCGTGCCTCCGGGGCACGAACGGCAGATCAAAGCTGCGCCGCTTGTCCTGTGCTGTCAGGCTTGCCACCGTCTCCCATGGGCCGCCGTCATAGCTGGCGGCCACCTCCACCGTACTGCTGCACTCGGCATCCAGCCGCAGCGTCAGTCGGGAAAGATACCGGTCCTCGGCCCCGTCCAGCCCAATGTCACCAGTGGTCAGCTCAAAGTTCAGCTTTTCCTCCACACCGTCGGTGGCCTGCCAGTCCGCTTCGCGGCTGGGATCTGCGGCCCACAGTGCCTGCCCGTCCCACAGATAAAGCTGTCCGCCGGTGCTGGTCATCTCGTAGGAGCACACGTTTTCTTCGCTCCAGAGCGCGCGCTCGGTATCGTACACCAGCAGCCTTGCCGTATTTTCGCCTGCCGCCGTGCGGGCCACATGCAGGTAATAGCGGCCATCCAGCGCACTGCCCACCGCGCTCTGCACATTGGCCAGCCGGCCCGAATCCAACGCGCCGGACACTTTTGTTGGAATGCTGCCGTCCCATGCCATCACACCGTCCGGCGAAAGATAATAGAGCGTCTCGTTCAGCACACACAGGCTGCGCGCCGCGTTTTTGGCAACGCCCCGGCAGCGCAGCGAGGTGAGCTGAAAATCCGAAGGCTTGGAGCCATAGAGCTTGTGCAGTGTGTTCTCCTTAAAGAACAGCGCATAGCCCATGCATGTGGCCGCGCCGGTAAACGCACCATCGCTGCCCACCGTCACTGCGTAGCTGTCTGCCGCAATGCCCCGGTAGGAAAACCAGTTGGTGGGGTCGCCTAAGCGGCAGGCATAGATCACGTTTTCCTTGCTGCTGCAGCCCCATACCCGGTTGTCGCACTCGGTAACGTAGTCCAGATCCGGCACGCGGCGTTCCATCCGCACCGGCGTGCTCACCGCAAAGCTGCGTGTCTCCTTGCCGTCCAAGCTGGTCCACTGGGCGCTCTCGGCGCTCTGCACCAGCGTGCCGTAAACATGATCTCCCTCCGGGCTTACCCGCACGCGCAGCCCGTTTTCCAGCACATCGTAAACTACCAGATCCCCGTCCAGCTTTGTCCACATGCCAGCCTGCTGTGCTGCCGTTCCCTGCACGGTCACGGTGTCCCACTGGGCAAATAGCTTCTGCGCGCCCGCCGCTGTGATGCGGCAGTATTCCAGCGGCACTGCCGTCCAGCTGCCGGAGGATGCGCTGTACTCTTCCAGTGTGCTGGTGCTGGCCCATGGGTGCTCCTCGTCCTCCACCTTCAAAAAGAGCTGTCCGTCTGCAGGCTTCTCCGGTTCCTCCTTGCCGTAACCGCTCACCTCGTAGGCCTTGCCCGCGGCATCGCAGGGTGCAAACTGCACGCTCTGTCCCTCTGCCTGCCATACAGCTCCCAGTGCCGAAACACTTCCGTCCGCTGTATCAAAGGCTACCTTGTCCGGGAAGATCAGGATTTTTGTACCAATGCCCACCAGTGCCTTTTTGCCGTCGGTCACTGCCTCGGTGCAGGTCACCGGGTTCGCGCCGTCGGCATCCGGCGTGTAGATCAGATCCTTCCCACAGACGGTCAGCAGCCCGTTCAGGTGATACATGCCGTTCAGCCCGGTCAACTCCCTCAGCTTGCGGCGCGGCTTGCGGGTGCTCAGCGCCGGGAAATCCCGGGCAGAAAAATTCACGCCCGCGCTGTACTCTGCTTCCGAGCAGGCATAGGTCTCGTTCAGCCCGCCGAATACCCGCACAAGACTGCGGCTGTTCTGCAGCTTCGCTCTGTTTGCCAGAACCATGCTCTCACCTCCTTACCAGCGCCACTGGGCACCCGTCAGGGTCGGGTAGCTGCGCCGCAGCCACGCCGCCAGATCTGCCAGCAGACTGTTGTACTGGGCCTGCTCCCCGACGTAGCGGTCGGTCTCACCAAGGGCCGCATCGGTCATGGCACACAGATAATGCGGATACAGCGCATCAAAAGGTGCCGGTGCCAGCAGCACATCGTCGTCCTGCAGGCTGTCGTCCCATGCAAGGTCTGCGCCCACATCGTCGTATGCATCTGTGATGCTGTTTTTAAAAAAGCGTTCCCGCAGCATCGCGTCTGCTTCCTTCAGCCACGCCTGCCGGGTGGCCAGCGCAATGCGGCTGCCCGGGCGCAGCTCTTCGGCGCGTTCCAGCGCCTGTCCTACGGTCATATGTTCACTCTCCTTTTTATAAAGGCCCGGCCGGGCAGGCTCCCCAGCCGGGCTTTTTGTCTGTTTCGGGTTTACTGGGCGGCGTTCTCTGCCGCCGCAATGCGGGCGGCGGTCAGCTCATCCTGCATCTGGCTGTGCTCCAGCACCTCGGCCACTTCGGGCGGCACTTCCACCTCCACGCCGCGGCGGATCTTATAGTTCACACCGTTCACGCTCACGAACAGATCGCCCTTGTAGCGGCTGTTATCCTTGAACAGCCGGATGCGCACATTTTTCTTTTCAGCCATGGCTCACGCCTCCTCAGTTTGCGGCAGCGGTGGCGGAATAGCTGGACGCACTTTCAATGCGCACCATGTACTGCTCCACCAGACGCTCTGCCGCACGCATGCCCTTCCAGCCCACGGAAGCGCGCTGGTTCAGCGGGTCGTCGCCGTAGCCCAGCTGCTTGACGATGTGCTCCAGACCGCCGCCTTCCAGCTCGGTCACGCCGTAGGCGTGGGCACCCAGCACCAGCGTGCCGAACACAGCCAGACCGTCCGGGCAGGTGGAATCCTTCCAGATCTTGGCCTCGCTGGTCTCGATGAAGCGGATGTTGCCCAGCTTGCCGATCTCGCCGCGGAACATGGTGTCCGGGTCGGCGTACTTGTGCACCTCAATGAACTCCTTGCTGGTCTTCAGGTCGTAGGCAGCGTAGGGGTGGATGATGGCAATGTAGCTGTCGCCGATGGGGTCGGCGTTCATCGCGCCCAGCTGTGCCGCCGCCTGAAAGAACAGCTTCGGGGTCAGGGTGCAGGTCTTGTCCAGTGCCTTGCGGCTGGCAACGGCAGTCTCGGTGCCGTCTGCGGCCAGCTTGGGCGCATAGATCACATTGGTGCCGCCCGCCAGCACATCGCGGGTAATGCTGTCCATGGTGCGGCCTGCCTGACTTGCCAGCACACGGGTGGCCTGCACCACATTGTTGTCAATGGCGGTCATCTGCAGCACGTCGGTCAGCGGAGTCCAGCCGCCGTACTGGTGCAGATCGCTGGTGATGGTGGTCACATTCAGTGCCTGACCGTTCGGGGTCACGCCCTCGGTCAGCGGAGTGGATGCCTTGGGCAGGCTGTCGTACTTGCGGAACTCAATGGTCTTGCCGCCGTTCTGGGGCACAGGGTAGTAGTCCGCAAACTGGTCGTGCACCAGACGCGGCTCTGCCTGATCGATGAGACGCTTCTCGTAGAAGGTCTTCATCTCTTTCGACATGGTAGCGGTGGTGTTCAGGTTTTCCGCAAACAGCTGGATGTTGAAATTCTTGTTCATGCTCATATTCCTTTCTCTTGTAAAATATTCACAATTCGATCTGTGCTCCGTGGAGCACACGGCGTTCCAGTGCTTCTCGCTGGGCGCGGGTCATGCTGGCTACATCCGGGCGGACGGTAGCCGCGCCGCCGGGCCGGATGCCGTTTTCGGTGGGCCGTGCGGCCCGCTGCTGAATGCGTTCCACCACGCCCTGCTCCACAGCCTGCGCTGCAGTGCGCAGGTTTTCGTCGTAGTGGGCCAGACGGTACGCATCCCGCACCCTCATGCCGGGCAGCTGCATCAGGCGGCGCATCTCCGGGCTGCGCAGCTCGTTCTGCAGATCAAAATCCGGCTGGCTGCGGCGCATGGCCGCTTCCTCTGCCGCCCAGCGGGCATGCAGGCTGTGCACAGCAGCCTGTGTGCTGCGGGCAAAGCTGGACAGCGGCGGCAGTTCTGGGCGCTGCACAGGCAGTTCCTGCCGGGGCTTTTCCGGCTGCAGCTCTACGGTTTTCTCTGCCGAAGCCTGCGGCGCAGCGGGTACTTTTGCTTCGTCCGGCTTCATGGTGCCGGAGGCCACCGCCTGCCGGGTCTGCGCTTCGCTCAGGGCAGGGGGAGCGGCTTCTCCCTCTGCAAAGAGCTGTAGCATAAAGGCTCCCCACGGGTTGCGGCTCCCAGCGTCCACCTCGTGCCTTGAGCGGCACTCGTGTTCTGCTGGCCGCTGCCCCAGCCTCGGCTCCCTGTTTCCGCCGCAGGCGGCGGTCGCCTCCGCTGCAAACAGCTGCAGATCCATCATGCTCTCCTTTCCTCTGCGGCTCACATCTGCAAAGCGGACATTCTCCGGGTAGCGTTCGGCCAGCAGCACAAAGCAGGCTTTGGCCAGCTCAAAGGCACCGCGCACCCATTCTTCGCAGGGCGCATCCACGCTCACTGCCAGACGCGGGCCGTCCGGCTCATCAAAGGCTTCGCTGTGGGCGTTCTCTTCCCCGGCCAGCAGGTACACAAGGCCCTGCATCACGGTGCTGGCTCCTGCACAAACGATGTCCTGCCCGGCAGGCGCATAGCCTGCATGACCGTCAGCTTCCAGCCGGCAGCTCAGCCCGGCGGGGGTATCCATCTCGCTGTAACAAACTTTCATCATAAAATTCACCTCCTTTTTAATGGATGTCCATGGCACGTGCAGCGGCGGCCACCGGCAGGGCATTGCCAAGGCCCGCCAGCTTTACCGCCTGCCCGTCCTTCTGCGCAGACGCACCGCCTGCACTGCGGGCCGGTTCGTCAGGCCCGGTGCCCTGCTGGGCGATCACCGCCGCCATCTGTGCCATCTGCTGCTGCATCCTAGCCAGCTGCTGGGCAAGGGTGCCGTTCTGCCGCACCCTCTGACGCACCTTCTCAATGCCTTCAAAGTCCATCATTTCCAGTGCCGCAAGGGCGGCATCGGCATTTTCAGGCTTGAAAAATCCCAGCTGATAGCACTCCTTGGCCGTCTCGTTCTGGGAAAGACGGCTGAAGGTGCTCTTCTTGGCGGCGCTCACCACGATGTCAAAGATCGGCTCCCGGCTGCCCAGTTCCACGCCGCCCACGCTGCCGCCGGGCACCGCCCGCAGCGCCTGCGCCGAGAAGGGCACGAACCGGCTCTCGCCGCTTTCGCCCACGATACGGAATACCCGCTGCTCGTCGTAGAACTGGCGCATCAGCTCGATGATGAGATAGCACTGCTTTGCAAAAGCACGGTAGGCGCTCTTGAGCATATCGCGGCTGAGTTTGCTGCCTGCCTCCTGCAAGGCCGCAATGGCGCTGGCTGCGGTCACACCTCCGGCAGTGCCGCCCTGCGTCATGTCCCGGTTGCCGCTGATCTCCTTCAGCTCTTCAATGCGGCTCTGGCGGTAACTCAGGCTGTTGCCCTGCAGGCCCGCCGTCTGCAGCGGACGGAAACTGTCGTCGTTGAGCCGTCCCACCACATGCACGATGTCCCGGCTGAAATCTGCCAGCTCTTCCTCGTTGACCCCTGCCGTGTCGCTGAGCACATACCGCTGCTTTGCACTCAGCAGCACGTTCTCGTCCATGGCATGGTTCATCTTGTCAATGGCCGTCTGGCAGTCCTTCATCACATCGATGTAGCCAAAGCCCGCCGGGCTGTCCTCCTCCACGAACAGCGGGTCAAATACAAAGGGGTACTGCCCGTGGTCATACAGGCCGCTTTCTGCCAGCGCCGGGTCGTTCTGGCTGGCGTACAGCACCACGCCGTTGCAGAACTTGCAGTAGTGCAGCACCATGCGCCCCGTTTCATCCGGGCGCTTGTAGTACCAGTCCACCACCACGCTCTTGGAGCTGGTGTCCTGCCCTTCATCGTGGATGTACCGGGGCACGTCCAGCACGCTGGCGGTGTGTCCTGCCAGCTGCGGGTACTGCGCGCACAGCCGGGCCGTGTCCTCAAGGCTCAGGCTGAAAAAGTCCGGCGATGCCTGAATATCCGCCACGCCCGGCTCCCAGTAGAGCATCAGCAGGTTCACGCTGCGCACCGCAATGTCGCCAATGCCGCCGCGCATTGCAGGGTCCCAGAAGATGCCGGTCACGCCGGTGCCCTGTTTGAGCTTGCGCCACCAGCAGTCGCTGTACACCTGCTCGTAGTCGGCCTGTTCCAGCACCACCGGCAAAACGCTGGAAAGTGCCCGTGCGGTGTCCTCGTCATCTGCCTCTCGGGGCAGCACGTTCGGTTCCGGGTAGTTGTCCATGGCGTCGGCGTGCTTGTTGGCAATGCTGTTGAACAGCCACCCGCTGGAAGGCTGAGCCTTGCCGGGCATCATGGGGTTCTGGTAGTTCTTCCAGTGGCCCATGCGGAACCACAGCTCGTTATCCACAATGCGCTTGTCCAGCGCAGCCTTGCCCGCCTTGTACCGCTGCAGCGTCTGCATGGCCTCGGCCACCTGTGCTTCACCCACGGGCAAAGCTTCGTTCTCGTAATCGTCCATTGCGTTTCTCCTTTAAATTCTGTAAAATCTTGCCCGCTTGTGCAGGTTCAGCGGGTCGTCGGGCATGGGCGGCGCAGCACAGCGCACCGGCGGACTGATAGGGTTCTCCATCAGCACATAGCGGCACTCGTCGTAAATGTGATCCTCCTGCCGGGTGTCGATGTCCTCCACGTTGCTTTCGTCGTACACAAGGTTCGGGATCGTGCGGATAAAGTGCTTGCAGGTATTGAACACCTGAAACATCGGCCTGCCGTCCGCATCAAAATTCAGCCGGTAGTGGAACTGCATCTTGCCCGCAAGCCGGGTGTTGTCGCCGGGGGACCAGCGCAGGAAGTTCGGGCTGCGCTCCATCATAGCGGCAATGCTCTCGCCGCGGCTCTCATCAAAAATGGCCGGATCGGCAATGCCGTGGATCACCCTGCCGCGCAAAAGCGAGTCGTTCTGCTCTGCCTCACGGATGCGCCGGGCCTGTTCCACCGGGTCGATGCGCAGGCCCTCGTTCGGCCTGCCGGTGCAGCCGTACAGCTCCTTGATGCGGTACAGCCGCCCCTCCTCGTCCGCTGCGTACCACCCCACCGAGAACGGCTTGGAAAAGCCAAAGTCGAACCCGCGGTAGATCTGCCAGTGCTTCGGGATGGTGAACGGTGCGATCACATGGGTCCAGCGCTGGTCTTCGTAGCGGGCCGGGTCGTTGCGCCATTCGGTAAACACCTGCCCGGAAAAGCTGTCCCAGCTGCCGTAGAGCAGCGCCTGCTTTTCCGCTTCCGGCATACTGGCAAGGCTTGCAAGGTAGCCGGGGTCGTTTGCCAGCAGGGCGGGGTTATCAAAAATGCTGGACGGGATGAACACCCGCGCCCGCTGCAGCTTCTGTTCGGTGCCGTCCGGCAGCTTTACCGTGTATTCTTCGGTGATAGGCGTGCCGGGCGGTGCGGGCGTGATGAACCGTGCCTTCACCCACCCGTGGCCGATGCCGCCGGGATTGGTGGTGGCCCGCATGTACACCCGGGTGCCTGGGCCGGTGGGACGGTTGCGGCTCATCATGTAGCTGTACTCTTCCCATTCAAAGTGGGTCAGCTCGTCAAAGCCGATAAAATCGAAGGCCTTGCCCTGATAATTGGTACGGTCCTTGGTGTACTGCATGGAGCCAAAGTAAATTTTTGCCCCGCTGGGGAAGTTCCACACATGGGCCGTGGCGTTGTACTGTGCCTGCGGGAACGCCCTGTGGTAGTACACCTGGCTCTTGTCCACCAGATCGGAAAGCTGCGGGTAGGTCTTGCGCAGGATCAGCGCCCGGTAGTGCGGAATGTGCACCTGCCGCAGCGCTTCGATCACCAGCGCGTCGCTCTTGCCGCCGCCTGCTGCACCGCCGTACAGCGCTTCCGGTTCCGGGCGGCTCATAAATTCGGCCTGCCGCGGCTGGGGCCGCCAGACCACCGGCACTCTTGCTTGTACAATGCTCATGGTTCTTCCTCCACCGTCGGCAGCAGCACCACGCCGCACTCCGCTCCTTCTGCCTGTGCCCCCTGATCGTTCAGGGTCTTGGCTACACCAGCCAGATCCTTGAGCACCGCCGTGGCCTCCTTGAGGTCTTTCATGGTGCCTGCTCCCGATGCGCCTTCCTTTTTTGCCGCCTTCTGCCGGGCATTCAGTTCCCGCACCTGCTGTGCCAGCAGGGTGCTCAGGGTGTCCGTGGCTCGGCTCAGGCTGGCCAGCCCTCTGGCCTGTTTTGTCTGCCCCATGGTGTTGGGTATCAGCTCCTTTCCGCCCTGGTGTGCTGGGCTATGGCAAAAGGATACCACTGGTGCTGCTTTCCCAACAGTGTGCACTTTTACAGGGCCATAGCGTATATTTTAAATTTAAGAATCCGATTCGTATACTTTCGTCCCTTGTAATTCATCGCTGTTTCGTATCTTTTCAAAAGCAGTGTTTTTTCTCCATCAAAATTTGTGGCAGACCCGCAGAAAACCTTCAAAGTCATACTCATTTGCGATTTTTGGACAGAAAATGAAAAAAGTGTGTTTATTCTGTGGACAAATGCTTTTGTAAAATGTTACAATAGGTTCTGTTCTTTCTCGTCCCACGCACGGACGGGATGTTTTATCTGAATCAGGAGGTTCCTCATGTTAGAAAACATCTTTCATCTGAAGGAGAACCACACCGATGTCAAGACCGAGATCATGGCAGGTATCACCACCTTCATGACCATGGCTTACATCCTTGCGGTCAATCCCAACATCCTTTCTGCTTCCGGCATGGATTCGGAAGCCGTTCTGATCGCCACCGCGCTGGCATCCTTTGTTGGTACTGCGCTTATGGCTCTGCTTGCCAACTATCCGTTTGCATTGGCACCCGGCATGGGCCTGAACGCCTACTTCTCCTACACGGTCGTTCTCACCATGGGCTACAGCTGGCAGTTGGCCCTGATGGCCGTCTTTGTAGAGGGCATCATCTTCATCGTGCTGTCCCTCACCAATGTCCGTGAAGGCATCTTCAATGCCATCCCCATGACCCTGAAGAGCGCCGTCAGCGTGGGCATCGGCCTGTTCGTTGCTTTCGTTGGCCTGCAGAATGCAAAGCTGATCGTCAACAGCGATTCCACCCTCGTCACCTACCAGCACTTCAAGGGCGAGACCTTCTCCAGCGTGGGCATGGGCGCGATCCTTGCCCTGTTGGGTATCGTGATCACCGCCATCCTGCTGGTAAAGAAGGTCAAGGGCGGCATCCTGTACGGCATTCTTATCACCTGGGTGCTGGGCATCCTCTGCGAGATCGCCGGTATCTATGTTCCCAACCCCGATGCAGGCATGTACTCCGTTATCCCCACCGCTTTTGTCAGCTTCGACTTCTCCGCGCTGGGCAAGACCTTCGGCCAGGTATTCAAGACCGATTTCTCCGGCGTTGGCATCCTGAACTTCTTCGCCGTCATGTTCTCCTTCCTGTTCGTTGACCTGTTCGATACTCTGGGCACCCTGATCGGTGTTGCCTCCAAGGCCGACATGCTGGACGAGGACGGCAAGCTGCCCCACATCAAGGGCGCACTGATGGCCGACTCCATCGCCACCTGCGCAGGCGCTGTGCTGGGCACTTCCACCACCACCACCTTCGTCGAGAGCGCTTCCGGCGTCACCGAGGGCGGCCGCACCGGTCTGACCGCTATGACCACCGGCATCCTGTTCCTGCTGGCCACCATCTTCAGCCCGCTGTTCCTCACCATCCCGTCCTTTGCAACGGCTCCGGCCCTGATCATCGTGGGCTTCTACATGATGGGTTCCGCCGTCAAGATCGACTTCAATGACCCCAGCGAGGGCATCCCCGCCTTCCTGACCATTCTGGCCATGCCCACCGCTTACAGCATTTCCGAGGGCATCGCCATCGGCGTCATCTCCTGGACCCTGATCAATCTGGTCACCGGCAAGGCCAAGGAAAAGAAGATCAGCCCCCTGATGTATGTGCTGACCGTGCTGTTCATCCTCAAGTACGTGTTCCTCTAAGCCGCTGATCTTACCGCAAGCAAAAAAGCTCCCGTCCTGATGATGGACGGGAGCTTTTCTGCTTCCTGTGATCCGGAACAGCCTGCGCATTCGCTCCGGGCTGTCCGGCGTGGAACTATTCTTTTTTTAGCAATCGGGGTTATTTGCGCCGCGGGTGGATATGCACTTCCGGGATAGCCACGTTATCATAGTGGATCGGCTTATCTGCCGCCGGAGTGCCGTCCGCATCCGTATGATGTGCCACCTTGCCGGTATGGATTTCCGGCACGGCCACGGTTTCTTCCTCATGGGAATGCTCCCGCTTTTTTCCGAGCCACGTTTTCAGATGGTGATAAAGCGACATTGCACGTCTCCTTTCCCGGTGCGGAAGCCCGCCCGAACTGTAAAGATCAGCTTCAGATAAAATTGATGAACACCGTAATGACCAGACTGTTCAGAAAGTCCGCAAACAGACTGCCCACCAGCGGGATCAGCAGATACGCCTTGACCGAGGGCGAATATTTATCGCAGATAGCCTGCATGTTGGCCATAGCGTTGGGCGTTGCGCCCATGCCAAAGCCGCAGGTGCCGGATACGATCACCGCCGCGTCGTAATCGCGGCCCATGATGTTGAACACCACCAGCACCACATACAGGATCATGAACAGGGTCTGCCCGGCCAGCAGCACGATCAGCGGCAGGGCCAGCTCTGCCAGCTGCCACAGCTTCAGGGTGATCATAGCCATGCCCAGAAACAGCGAAAGGCAGATGCCGCCAATGTCATTGATCTCGCCCATATACACGGTGTAGCCGCCTCCATACTCACCCACATTGCGGATGATGGCCGCCGCGATCATGGCACCGATATAGATGGGGAAGGTCATGCCCGTCAGGCTCAGAAGTCTGGACAGCACCGTGCCGATGCCCATGGCGACGATCAGCTGGAAGCTTGCCGCCGGGTACATGGTGGTGTGGCGCTCGTGCTTCATTTCTTCTTCCACCAGCAGGCTGTCATCCTCCGGTACCACTGTGGCCAGCAGGTTGTGCCGCTCAATGAGCATCTTGCCGATGGGGCCGCCCATCATGCTGCCTGCAATCAGGCCATAGGTGGCCGCTGCCGTACACAGGGTGGTGGCCCCCTGAATGCCAAAGTCCTCCAGCACCGGGCCAAAGGCACCGGCGGTGCCGTGGCCGCCCACCATGGGGATGGAGCCGGTGCAAAGGCCCACCAGCGCATCCACGCCCAGCAGCTTTGCCAGCCCCACGGCTACAAAGTTCTGGCTGACGATCAGCACGATGACCACGCCCAGAAACACGATCATCGCTCTTCCGCCGCTTTTCAGCACCTTGAGGTTTGCCTGGAAGCCCACTGAAGTGAAGAACATCACCATGCAGACTTCCTTTAGAATATCATCAAATGCAAATTCGGCAACGCCGGTCACATAGCACACGCAGGTAAAAATGGCGAACAGCACGCCGCCAATGACCGGAGCCGGAATGCAGAAACGTTCCAGCACCTGCACCCTTTCCCGCAAAAATTTGCCCAGCATCAGCACCAGCACAGCAACGGCCAGTGTCTGATACATATCCAATTCGATCTTCATTGCTCTACTTTCCCTCAGTTCCCAGCCGCTTCATCGACCGTAATTCCTGCCGCCTTATAATATGCGGCCGCACCCGCATGGAACGGGATGTCAACGCCCTCTACTGCGTTTTCCTCCGGGTCCAGCGGGATGCCCAGCTGCTCTTCCAGCCCTTCCCGGCTGGAGAACAGAAGCTGTGTCAGCTGCTGCACCTGCTTTGCAGGCAGCGCGTTGCTGGCCAGCAGAACGGCTTTCACGCCCACCGTCTGCACCTTCTCCGTCTGTCCGGGATAGGTGCCTGCCGGCAGCGTGACCGTGTTGTAGGCGCTGTAAGCGCTCTGCAGGCGCTGTGCCGCCGCACCGTCCACGTTCAGCAGCCGGATGCCGCACTCGCCTGCCAGAGCGGTCAGCACAGGGCTGGGCGCGCCCACTGTCATAAAGATGGCATCCACCCTGCCCGCCTTCAGCTGGGCAGCGACATCCTCATAGTTCAGGTTTACCATGCTCACCATCTTGTCGTTCAGACCATAGGCAGATAAGATCTGCCGCGCGTTCTGCTCCGAACCAGATTCTTCCGCGCCAATGCTCACCGTCCTGCCATGCAGGTCCTCAATGGACTGGATGTCGGAATCCGCCCGCACTACCACCTGACAGGTCTCGGTGTACAGCGCCGCCACGGCACCAAAGCCCCGGCTTTCCTCCTCGTCGGCAAAGATGCCGGTCTGGTCATAGGCATCCTGCACAAGGTCTGCCTGTGCAATGGCCAGCTGCAGGTATTCGCCGGCCAGCAGACGCAGGTTCGCTGCGGAACCGGCGGTAGCCTTCAGCTCCACCTGCCCGTTGTCCGTCTCATTTTCCAATGCTGCGAACCGCTCACCGAACTCCCGGTAGATGCCGCCCTCGCCAGCCACGCCAAAGCGCAGCCGTTTGGCCTTTTCTGTTGATGCACATCCGCTCAGAACCGCAGCTGCCAGCAGAATGCCTGCCAGTGCCGCCGCGAGCCATTTCTTTTTCAAGATCACCACTCCTCTTCCTGCCGCCGCAGTGCGGCAGAGCTTTTACCCCAAATTATACGCATATTGCGGATGAAATGCAATCACCTTCTGTAGAAAAGGAATGCACTTACCCTCCGAACAGCCCGAAGAAGCTGGTATGGGTCACCCCCAGCACAAGGAACAGTGCGATCAGTGCAAACAGTACCCCGATGATAATATCCATCTGGTGCACTGTCAGCGGAAAATGATCGTACATCTTTTCTTTCGCATTCACAAAGTTTTTGTCGCCGTTGTTGAGCAGGCTCTTTTTTCCTTCCTCAAAATCCACCTTCTGCGCGGCCAACTCTGCCTGCTCCTGTGCAAGCTGTGCTTCCCGGGCCGCAAGAGCAGCTTCCCGCCGGGCAAGCTCAGCCTCGCGCTCTTCGGGCGTCTGTTTTTCCTGTGCCATAACGTACCTCCTGATGGTGTTTTTATTATAATACCACACAAATGCAGATAAAAAAAGCGGGCCGCCTGCCCAAAAGCAGACGACCCACAGAAAAAGCTCTTACTTCTTTGCCAGATACTTGCGGATATCGATAGCCACAGCCACAATGATGACCAAGCCCTGAACGATGTAGGTGTAGGAGGAGTTCACGTTCATGAACTGCAGAGCCACCTTCATCAGCTCAAAGACCAGAACGCCGACCAGAACGCCGGGAACAGTACCAACGCCGCCGGTGGTGGAAACACCGCCGATGGTGCAGGCTGCGATGGCATCCAGCTCATAGCCCTGTGCGGTGTTGACGGATGCGCCGCCGGACTTTGCAGCCAGCAGGCAGCCTGCCAGACCGAACATGCAGGAAGCCAGGATGTAGATGCGGATCTTGGTGGCGTTGACGTTGACACCGGCCACCTCAGCAGCAGCCTCGTTGCCGCCGATGGCGTACATGTACTTGCCGTGACGGGTCTTGTTGTACAGGAACCAGAAGCACCCGGCCACGATCAGAGCGATCCAGATCAGCACAGGCACACCGATGATAGTGTTGGAGGCCAGAGAGGTGAAGTTTTTGTTCAAAGAGCCGATGGGGGTACCGCCGGTGTACACAAGGCAGATACCGTAGACCACCTGCTGCATACCCAAGGTAGCAATGAAGGGCTGCACCTTCAGGTAGCTGACCACCAGACCATTGCACAGACCCACGATGGCGCAGATGGCAATGACCAGAATGAACACCACGGGGGTGGACAGGGTGGGCATATTGGGGTAGAACTTGCCGGAAGCGCCTTCGGTCTGTGCAAAGATGCAGGCCAAACATGCTGCAAAACCAGCCAGACGGCCTGCAGACAGGTCGTTGCCGGTGGTGATCAGGCAGCCGGAAATGCCCAGCGCGATGATGTAGCGGATGGACACGTTCTTGAACAGGTTGATCATGTTGGTGCCGGAGAAGAAGTTGGGGTGAATGATGCCAACGATCAGAGTGATGGCCAGCATCATCATGATAATGGCGTTGTTGCTGAGCCACTTGCCCACAGCCTTGCCATTTAATTTTTTGGTAGCTTCCACGATAGACAGCCTCCTTAATTACTGATTTGCCGCAGCTGCGTCAGGTGCGGTCTCGAACTGGGTAGCCAGCGCCATGATGTTCTCCTGCGTGGCGTCCTTGCCGTCGATAAAGCCGGTGATACGGCCATCGCACATGACCATGACACGGTTGGACATACCGATGATCTCGCTCATTTCAGAGGAAATCATGATAATGCTCTTGCCCTGCTTGGCCAGATCGGCGATGATGCAGTAGATCTCGTACTTTGCACCAACGTCGATGCCACGGGTAGGCTCGTCCAGAATGAGAACATCGGGGTTGTTGGCCAGCCACCGGGCGATCAGCACCTTCTGCTGGTTGCCGCCGGAAAGACTCTTGATCTGGGTCTTGGGGCTGGGCACCTTGATGGCCATCTTTTCCTTGTTGGTAGCCACCAGATCCAGGATCTTCTTGTCGTCCAGCATGATGGGGCCCTTGCGCAGGGCATCCAGCGATGCAATGGAGATGTTATCCGCAACACTCAGCACACCCATGATGCCGGTGGCACGGCGGTCCTCGGTCAGCAGAGCCACGCTCTTCTGGATGGCATCGCGGGGCTGCTTGATGTTCACCTCTTCGCCCTTGATCCACACCTTACCGGAGGTATGGGCACGCAGGCCGAAGATGCCTTCCATCAGCTCGGTGCGCTGTGCGCCCACCAGACCGGCCACGCCCAGGATCTCGCCTTTTTTGACCTCGAAGCTGCAGTGGCGGAAGGAGCGCGGATGGATGGAGGTGAAGTCCTCCACCTTCATCATCACCTCGTCCGAGGGATGGTTCTCCAGCGGGGGATACAGGTTCGACAGCTCACGGCCGACCATCTTTGCAATGATCTCTTCCTTGGTCATGTTGGCAACGTCCCACTTACCGATGTACTGGCCATCGCGCATGATGGTGACTTCGTCCGCGATCACCTTGATCTCGTCCATCTTGTGGCTGATATAGACCAGTGCCACGCCCAGAGCCTTCAGCTCACGCATGATGCGGAACAGCGACTCAACTTCGTTTGCGGTCAGTGAGGAAGTGGGTTCGTCCAGGATCAGCACCTTGCAGTTTGCGGAAACAGCCTTTGCAATTTCCACCATCTGCATCTGTGCGATGCTCAGTGTACCCAGCTTTGCGTGGGACTTGATATCCAGCTTGAGCTTTTTCAGCAGTTCATCGGTATCTTTGTACATCTTGGCATGGTCCACGATGGTGATGGGACCAGCCTTCTTGGTGGGGTAGCGGCCCAGCCAGATGTTCTCGGCCACAGTACGGGCCGGGATAGGCTGCAGCTCCTGATGCACCATCGCGATGCCGCGGTTCAGTGCATCCAGCGGGGTGGGGATGTTGACCTTTTCGCCTTCGTACTCGATCTCGCCCTCGTCCATCTTGTAAATGCCGAACATACATTTCATCAGGGTGGACTTACCGGCACCGTTCTCGCCCATCAGGGCCATGACCTTGCCGGGGCGGAGCTCCAACTGCGCGTGGTCCAGCGCTTTCACGCCGGGGAAGGTCTTTACCACGCCTTTCATTACCAGACGGTATTCTGACATTCCTCAGAGCCTCCTTGTCTTTGGGTCTTGGAAAGTGCGTTTTTTGCCGGCGGGCTCTTAAAACAAGGCGCGTGCGCGGAGATATTTTCTCGCACGCACGCGCTTTTTTAGCTTTTAATTAAGCCTTATTGGTTCACTGCGCACCTTGCAACGATAGGGTTTCGGCTGCTTACTTGATGTACTGTGCAGCGTTCTCCTTGGTGACCTTGACGTAGTCGACCCAGTAGTACTGCTCGACCTTGCTGCCCTCGACGTACAGCTTGGTAGCAGCTGCGGCGGCGGTAGCCTGGCCCACGTCATCGTTCAGAACGGTGCCGGTCATGTTGCCATCGACGACATTCTGGACAGCCTCGCTCAGTGCGTCAACACCGACCAGATAGACGTCCTTGCCGACGGTACGGCCAGCCTGCTGCAGGGACTGCAGAGCGCCCAGTGCCATTGCGTCGTTGTTGCAGAAGACGACTTCGATCTTCTCGCCGTACTGTGCCAGAGCGTTTGCGACGTCCTGCTGTGCGGTGGTCTGATCCCAGTTGTCCAGGTACTCGTACAGGCACTCGACTTCCTTGCCGGCGTCGGTCAGAGCCTTGATGGAGTACTCGGTGCGGTACTGAGCATCAATGTTCTCGGGGTCGCCCTTGCACATGATGTAGGTGATCTTGCCGTCGCCGTTGATGTCGCCCTGAGTCTCGGTCTCGAGGATCAGCTCGCCCTGATAAGTACCGGACTGACGTGCGTCAGCGCCGACGTAGCAACACTTGTCTGCGTAGGAGTCCAGAACGCTCTTGTCGGGCTCACGGTTGATGAAGACGATGGGAGTCTCAGAGGGCTTGATGGTATCAACGATGGTCTGAGCGGAAGTGGTCTGGACGGGGTTGATGACCAGGACGTCCACGCCCTGCTGCAGGAAGGTGTTGATCTGCTCGGTCTGGGTGTTCTGGTCGTTCTTGCCATCGACGATGGTGACGGCGTAGCCCATGTCCTTCAGGTACTCTTCCAGGTCGGTGCGGTACAGGGTCATGAAGTTATCAGCAAACTGATAGATGCAGACGCCGACGTTAGCAGAGCCGGAAGCAGCAGCTGCGGTAGAAGAAGCAGCGGTAGAAGCTGCAGTAGAGGAAGCAGCAGTAGAAGCGGAAGAACCGCCGCAGGCAGTCAGAACGCCGGTAGCACCCACAACAGCGGAAGCTTTCAGGAAGTCACGACGAGAAATCATTTTCATAATCTTGTTCTCCTTCATTAACGCTTATCACAGCATCTCGCAAAGCGCACTCGTTACACGTTTTGCGGTTTCTGTTTGTATTATAACCATCCGTCCGACCGTTCGCAATAGAACAAATAGACAAGATTATTTGCTATATTTTGTGAGTGTTCCACAATACATTCTGTTGTATCCCAAAATCTTTTTGTTAAGCGGTACAATTTTTCATATTTGTGGAACCATTGTCCAAATTTATTGTGTCTATGCGTGTTTTTATGAATTTGGTTACAAACTTTTCGAGCCGTTTCGCGCCGGGATGCAACAATTTTATCGGTCTGCTTCAAATTTCTATTTTCCCGGGAATCCCGGCAGGCTTTCATCCTATTTCAGAAATATTTCTCTATGCATTGACGGATTTCCTATGATTGTGGTAGTATATTACACGATTATCATGATCCGCTGCAGAAGGACTACTGTTTCTCGCCCTCCTTCCACACCCTATCTCGTTACCTCGTTATAATAGGAGCGACACCATGTCCGAACTTACCGAGCAAAATTTGACACGCCAGCAGGCCGAACAGGAGATGGCCTGTCTGCGCAAGATATATGCTTCCGTCCGTCTTCTCGACCCGAAGATGCTGGCGGAAGAACCCTGCTACCCGCCCTGGAAGAATGTCCATCCCTGCACCAGCTGCGTGGGGCGCGAGGCAATGGCAGGCAAATGCCAGTGCTCCAAGCTGGAAACGCTTGGCAGCTCCCTCTATCAGGTCACAGCCCGCTATGTCGAGGTGGACGGCAAGCCCTATGTGATGGAGATGATCCTGCCGCTGGACGCCAGCGCCCGCAGCTCCCTCCGCTCCAACGAGCTCATCTACCGGGACGCCCTCACCGGTGCCTACAACCGCCGTTTCTATGAAGAGGAATTAAAGCACAAGTACCTCAACGCCGGCGTCGCCATGATAGACCTCGACGACTTCAAGCTCTGCAACGACACCTACGGCCACTCAGCCGGCGACGCAGCGCTCCGGCTCATCGTCTCCATCATCCACCGCTGCATCCGCTCCACCGATATGCTGGTGCGGTACGGCGGCGACGAGCTGCTGCTCATCCTGCCCGACATCTCGGCTGAGGCTTTCGTGCGCAAGCTCAAGGACATCAACAAGCGCCTCTTCGCGGCCCATCTGCCCGAGTTCGAGAAGATGCACGTCTCGGCCAGCATCGGCGGCGTGATGGCCGCCGGCATCCCCATCAGCGACGCCCTGCTCATCGCCGACAAGCGGATGTACCTTGCAAAGCGCCGCAAGAACACTGTCGTCACCGAGGACATTGCCCCCGATGCCGTCTGCTCTGAAAATGAGCACCGTCCGATGGTGCTCATCGTGGACGACTCCCCCATGAACCGTGACATCCTCTCGGAGATCCTCTGCGACGATTTCGAGATCCTGGAAGCCCCCAACGGCCCCAAGTGCCTCGAGCTTCTGAACGCCTGGGGCTCGGATATTTCCATCGTGCTGCTGGACATCGTGATGCCCGACATGGACGGCTTCGATGTCCTCTGCCGGATGTCCGCCCAGGGTTGGCTCGAGGACATCCCCGTCGTGATGATCTCCAGCGAGGATTCCTCCCAGACCGTCCGCCGTGCCTACGAGCTGGGTGCTTCGGACTACATCAGCCGCCCCTTCGATGCCCGCATCGTCCACCGCCGCGTCTCCAATGTCGCCCGGCTCTACGCCCGTCAGCGCCGTCTCAGTGCGCTGGTGTCCCAGCAGTTCTATGACCGGGAGAAAAACGACCAGATCATGATCGGCATCCTCAGCCAGGTCACGGAGATCCACAACAGCGAGAGCATCCACCACATCTCCCGGGTGCAGCGCATCACCAGCATCCTGCTGGAGCGTCTGTGCCAGAAGACCGACATCTACGGCCTGAGCGGAATGGACCGCTACCTCATCACGACGGCCTCTGCCCTCCACGACATCGGCAAAGTTGCTATCGACGACCGCATCCTCAACGCCCACGACCTGACGCCAGAACAAACCGCCATCCTCCACACCCACCCCATTCTGGGTGCGCAGATGCTGGAAAATCTGTCCCAGTATCAGGACGAGCCGCTGGTGAAGTTTGCGATCCAGATCTGCCGCTGGCACCATGAGCGCTGGGACGGCAGCGGCTATCCCGATGGCCGGAAGGGCGATGACATCCCCATCGCAGCACAGGTGGTAGCGCTGGCGGATGCCTATGACGGTCTGACCGGCAAGCGGGACAAGCGCGAGGCCCTCTCGCAGGAAGAAGCGGTCGCTGAGCTGACCGCAGGAAAGCACGGTGCTTTCAATCCGCTGCTGCTGGAATGCCTGCGCGACGTAGAAAGCCGGCTCGCGGAGGAGGCTGAGGCCGATGCCCCCCCCCCTCCCCCGAAAAAAGGGATTCTCTTTGACAAAACTGTTCTTGGGTGAGGTATAAAAATGACGTTGGAACAAGTATATGCAACCATTGGCGGCGATTACAAGGGCGTGACGGAGCGTCTGCCCAGCGCGGACTTCGTCCGCCGCTTCGCTCTGAAATTTCTGCAGGACGACAGCTTCCCGAACCTGAAAAAGGCGCTGGAAGAGAAGGATGCCCCGACAGCATTCCGTGCCGCTCACACCCTGAAGGGCGTCTGCCAGAACCTCGGCTTCGATGCACTGTACGTCCCGTCCAGTGCTCTGACGGAAGCTCTCCGCGGCGGAAGCCTTGACGGTGCCGACGAGCTGTTCCCTCCGGTAGAGAAGGAATATCAGCGTGTGGTCGAGGCGCTGAAAGCATTAGAATAAACCTCTCAGTCTGCTCCGCAGACAGCTCCCCTACCGAGGGGAGCCTCTGGCGAAGAGATTAGGCTTTACGAAATGCCAAGGCCTCTCCTCGATAGGAGAGGTGTCACGCCGCAGGCGTGACGAAGAGGTTGTTCCTTAATCATGCAAAAACACCCGCAGTGCATCAGCATTGCGGGTGTTTTTCGATTGAATGAATCTCAGGAAATATCTGTCATTATTTCCGGCTTGCCAGCAGAGCCTCGATCTTCTTGATGGGGTCGATGATGCTGGAAACGGACATATCGTGGTTCAGGGCCACGACGAAGTATGCGGCGTACTTGGAGACGTCAACATCGACGTACCAGTCACGGGTCAGCAGCTCAGGCATACGGTAGGTCAGGTTGGTGCCGGTGACGTAGTCCAGAATGCCGTCGGCCACAGCCTTGTCGAACTTCTCGAGGCCGCTGGTGAAGAGCGGGAAGGTGGCGTTGGCGATGATGCGCTTTGCGCCACGCTCTTTCAGGTTGGTGGCAACTTCCAGCATGCTCTCGCCGGAAGCGATGATGTCGTCAGCGACAAAGACAGTCTTGCCCTCGACGGAATCGCCCAGATACTCGTGAGCGACGATGGGGTTGCGGCCATTGACCACGCGGGTGTAATCGCGGCGCTTGTAGAACATACCCAGGTTGCAGCCCAGCACGCTGGAGAAGTACATATTGCGGCTCATAGCACCCTCGTCGGGGCTGACCACGATGAACTTGTCCTTGTCGAAGCTGATCTCGGGGTTCTTCTTGAGCAGGTTCTTCAGGACCTGATAGGTGGGCATCGCATTGTCGAAGCTCATCAGAGGCACAGCGTTCATCAGGCGGGGATCGTGAGCATCAAAGGTGATGATGTTCTTGACGCCCATGGCCTGCAGCTCCTGCAGAGCCACAGCGCAGTCCAGACTCTCGCGGGACACGCGGCGGTGCTGACGGCCGCCGTACAGGCTGGGCATGATGACAGACACACGGTGTGCCTTGCCGGCCACGGCCTGGATGAGGCGTTTCAGGTTGGCGAAGTGGTCATCCGGAGACAGGTGGTTCTCATAGTTGAACAGCTTGTAGGTCACGCTGTAGTTGCCGGGGTCAACAACGATGAAAATATCGTCGCCGCGCACCGACTCCTTGACCAGACCCTTGGCGTCGCCGCTCTGGAAGCGGGGGCAGGCGCTCTCGATGATAAAGCTATTGGTCTGGTAGCCGGCCTCGCTGGCCCAGCGCACCAGATGCTTGTCGATGAGGTTGGTCAGCTCCTCGGCACCCGGGCAGGCGATGAGGCGCAGGTCGGCGACCTGAGGCTGGTGGAAGCAATCCTTAGGGGTAATGACAGACATAATTATAGCTCCTTAAAGTTTCTTTTATCAGTTGATAAAATCAGACGTTGAAGTGCATATCCGTTATTTATTCTATCACATTTTCGGCGTTTCGACACTAGAAACTTGCATCCAACCTGCATTTTCTGCGCCTTGCACATCTCTTTGTCGAAAAAGAGCCGGAGACTATGTGTTTTTTACAAAAACCATACGTTCTCCGGCTCAAAAGTCATTCTTTTAAGTTTTTACTCTTACAGGGCAGCGACAGCAGCCTTCAGCTCTTCGACGCGGTCGGTGTTCTCCCACTTCACGCCCAGGTCCTCGCGGCCCATGTGGCCGTAAGCGGCCAGCTTGCGGTAGATGGGCTTGCGCAGGTCGAGGTCGCGGATGATGGCGGCGGGGGTCAGGTCGAAGACCTTCTCCACAGCCTGCTCGATCTTCTCGTCGGCCACGACGCCGGTGCCGAAGGTGTCCACCATGATGGAGACGGGCTTTGCCACGCCGATGGCGTAAGCCACCTGCACCTCGCACTGCTTGGCCAGACCAGCGGCCACGATGTTCTTGGCCACCCAGCGGGTCGCATAAGCGGCGCTGCGGTCCACCTTGCTGGGGTCCTTGCCGGAGAAAGCACCGCCGCCGTGGCGTGCGTAGCCGCCGTAGGTATCGACGATGATCTTACGGCCGGTCAGGCCGGTATCGCCCTGAGGGCCGCCCACGACGAAGCGGCCGGTGGGGTTGATATAATACTTGGTGTTCTCGTCCAGCAGCTCGGCGGGGATGGTGGCCTTGATGACCTTCTCCATCACGTCGGCGCGCAGCTGCTCCATGCTGACGGCATCGCTGTGCTGGCTGGAAATGACCACAGCGTCCACGCGGACGGGCTTGCCGTCCACATACTCGACAGTGACCTGGCTCTTGCCGTCCGGACGCAGATAGTCCAGCTCGCCGCTCTTGCGGACTTCGGTCAGCTTCTTGGCCAGCTTGTGGGCCAGACTGATGGGCATGGGCATCAGCTCGGGGGTCTCGTCGCAGGCATAACCGAACATCATGCCCTGATCGCCGGCGCCGCCGACCTCATCGTTGGTGCCGAGGGCGATGTCGGGGCTCTGGCCGTCGATGTTGGAGATGACGGCGCAGGTATCGGCATCGAATCCGAACTTTGCGCGGGTGTAGCCGATGTCAGCCACGACCTCGCGGACGATCTTCTGGAAATCGACGTAGCAGTTGGTGGTGATCTCGCCCATGATGTGGACGAGGCCGGTGGATGCGCAGGTCTCGCAGGCCACGCGGGCGTCGGGGTCGTGGGTCAGGATCTCGTCGAGGATGGCGTCGGAGATCTGGTCGCAGATCTTATCGGGATGGCCCTCGGTGACGGACTCAGAAGTAAACAGACGGTGCTTTGCCATTTTTGTACCTCCTTGGCGTTGGGGTGTGTGTGTATCAATATTGACAGCTTCCTACTCGTTCATCAAGTTTATGCAATGAAAAACGCTCAGAACCGAAGCTCTGAGCGTTGCACTCTTATCTTTCGGTTTCCCGCAGGATTTGGCACCTTATGCTCACGCACAGGTTGTCGGGCTTCACAGGGCCTGTCCCCTCAGCCGCTCTTGATAAGTCGGTATTCAGTTTGTCCGGGTAATATCTTATCATTGCTTCGTCGAAATGTCAAGAAGAGTCGCACTCTTTTTTGACATTTCGCGCAGATTGATAAGGATCAATAACCCTTTGCCTGCTCGCCGTTCAGGATCTTGACGGCGCGGGAGGTGCCCAGACGGTCTGCACCGAGGGCGAGGAACTTTTCCATATCCTCGACGGTGGAGATGCCGCCGGCGGCCTTGACCTTGCAGCGGCCAGCCACGCCCTTGACCATCAGCTCCACATCGTGGAAGTTTGCGCCGGCGGTAGAGAAGCCGGTGCTGGTCTTGATGTAGTCAGCGCCTGCCTCGCAGACGATGTCGCACATCTTGCGCTTCTCGTCGTCGGTCAGCAGGCAGGTCTCGATGATGACCTTCAGGACCTTATCGCCCACAGCCTGCTTGACGGCGCGGATGTCCTCGCGGACGGCGTCGTACTCGCCGTTCTTCAGGCGGCCGATGTTGATGACCATATCCACCTCGGCAGCGCCGTTCTCGATGGCAGTCCTGGCCTCAAAAGCCTTGGAAGCGGTGTCCATTGCGCCCAGAGGGAAGCCGACCACGCAGCAGACCGGGATGCGGCCCGCCATGTACTCGACGGCCTGCTTCACATAGCAGGTGTTGATGCAGACGGAAGCCGTGTGGTTGGCGATGGCCTCGTCGCACAGGGTCTGGATCTGGGGCCAGGTAGCCTCAGGCTTGAGCAGGGTGTGATCGACGTGGGACAGGATCTCTTCACGATTCATGCTTTTTTCCTCCTGAATCGAAGCTGTTTTGAAAAACAGCTTCTTAGTTCTTGGTGGCACGGCGTACCTTCGCCATGCCGACAGCGCTCAGGGCAATGGCCGTTGCAGACACCGTTGCGCCGATGATGCCCAGCACCAGACCGGAGACCAGAAATGCAAAACCTTTCAG
>ENA-UEQO01000819-UEQO01000819.1-human-gut-metagenome-genome-assembly--contig:-NODE-819-length-34850-cov-6.326144_pt1 | contig 34850 bp, 30 predicted proteins | sample MGYA00242938_ERZ507940 | MGnify/ENA primary metagenome ERZ507940 (study PRJEB26167, sample SAMN06115517) | human gut metagenome | host: Homo sapiens | place: China:Chongqing | collected 2014-12-03... | reverse complement strand
CTCTACCAACTGAGCTATTTTCGCATAATTTCAAAGCAACAGCGTTCATTTTGAACGATGCAAAGATAAATACTTTCGCTTATAATTTCCAAATATTTTACAGAAAAAAAATCGGCCGGTTTTATAAAAAAACCGACCGACCACTAAAATCAAACTACCTACTTCACCTCAATTTTCTTGCTCGTCTTATCTTTCTGCTCCTTTTTCGGCATTTTCACCTCCAAAATCCCATCTTTATAGGATGCTTCGGCTTTTGCCACATTATACCTCTCCTCAGGTAGTTCGATACTTCTGTGAAAAGAATAGGAAGAAAATTCCCTTCTTAGATATTTATCTTTTTCCTTCTCTTCTTTTTCCTCGTTCCTTTCCCCAGAAAGCGTTAAAATTCCGTCGTTATAATCAAGCTGAATATCTTCCTTCTTCAGTCCCGGAATCCGTAATTCCAAAGTCAGTTCTTTATCGTCCTCCTTAATATTCAAAGCCGGCACTCCGCGTTTATCATTCGAAGCCAGGATGCCGTTATTCAGGAACTCTTCTAAAAAATTCGAACTGAAAGGGCTAACTTCCGTATTTCTTTTTACGATACTCATAAATCTATCCTCCTTTCTTATCGGTAAACAATCAGTTTCAATACATCAATTTGTACGCCTTCTTCTTCTCTCCGGTTTCAGCAAATACATTAAATAATTGAAAATAGAAACCACAAAACTGAAAATCCGGCAAAACCATTGCTCTTTGCCCGTTATTTATTACCTTCGAACAGGATTAACGGGTTTCCCGGAATCACATAATCATCAATCAATCAAAACCATATCCTCCACCAGAGGATAGGTTGCATTAAAATATTATACTATGGCTATCATTAAAAAATTGAACGGGCATACACCTAAATTCGGAAAAAATTGTTTTCTTGCCGATAATGCCGCCATCATCGGCGACGTAGAAATGGGCGACGATTGCAGCATTTGGTTCGGCGCAGTGCTGCGCGGGGATGTACATTCCATCCGTATCGGTAATAAAGTAAACATTCAGGATAATGCCACGATACATGCCACTTATAAAAAATCACCCACGAACATCGGCAACAACGTATCTATCGCCCACAATGCGGTGATCCACGGCTGCACGATCAAAGACAATGTGCTGATCGGCATGGGAGCCATCGTGCTGGACAATGCCGTCGTGGAAAGCAACACGATCATCGCTGCCGGAAGTGTAGTAACGAAAGGTACGGTAGTAGAATCGGGCTGGGTATATGCCGGAACACCCGCCAAAAAGATGAAACAACTGGGAGAGGAACTCCTGAAAGGGGAAGTGGAAAGAATTGTAAATTCCTATTCCATGTATGCCGGCTGGTACACGGAACCGGACGCCGAAGAGGAAAAATGAAAAAGAAAGGCCGGAGATTTGCAGATTAATTGCTACTTTTGTAGTATTAAACTATAACAGAAAAAGAATGAGTGTGATTGTTTCTCCTTCCCTTCTCTCGGCCGATTTTCTGAATCTGGGACGAGATGTGGAAATGGTCAATGAAAGTGCTGCCGGCTGGATGCATCTGGATATTATGGACGGAGTATTCGTCCCGAACATTTCTTATGGTTTACCCATCGTATCTGCTGTGAAAAAGATCGCCCGCAAACCGCTGGATGTTCATCTGATGATCGTACAGCCGGAACGTTATGTGGAAGCGTTTCAAAAAGCCGGAGCGGATATACTGACGGTACATATCGAAGCCTCTCCCCATTTACACCGCACGTTACAACACATCAAATCTTTGGGCATGAAAGCAGGTGTAGCCCTGAATCCGCACACTCCGGTCAGTAGCCTCGAAGACATCATTCAGGACATCGACGTGGTACTGATCATGAGTGTAAATCCCGGTTTCGGGGGACAGTCGTTCATCGGGCATTCTTTGAAAAAAGTGGAAAAACTAAAGCAACTGATCGGGCAAAGCGGAAGCCAGGCCCTGATCGAAGTGGACGGAGGAGTGAATCTGCAAACGGGCAAACAACTGGTAAATGCCGGAGCAAATGCTTTAGTGGCGGGAAGTTTTGTTTTCAACTCTGCCGATCCGCAAACAACCATCGAGGAACTAAACAAGCTATAAATCGAAAATCAGCCGTAACTAACCATATACAAAATGTCAGATACGATCATTAAAATGACCGGAGGAGTGATCCGGCAACAAAAAAACACCATTCTCAAAGACGTAAATGTCGAGATTAAAAGTGGCGAATTTATATATCTGATCGGAAAAGTCGGAAGCGGAAAGAGTTCATTTCTTAAAACCCTTTACGCAGAACTTCCTTTGGAATACGGTACGGCCAAAGTAGCCGGATTCGAGCTGAAAAGAATAAAAAAATCACAGATACCCTTGCTTCGCCGGAAATGCGGTATTGTTTTTCAGGATTTTAAACTACTCATCGATCGGGATGTATATGCAAACCTGGAATTTGTACTACGCGCTACCGGGTGGAAAAATAAAAAAGCGATTCGCGAACGGATAGAGACCGTACTGGATAAGGTAGGTATGAACGACAAGCAGCACCAAATGCCCCACCAGTTATCCGGCGGGGAACAGCAACGTATCGTGCTGGCACGCGCCCTGCTGAACGCGCCTCCTATCATCCTTGCCGACGAACCGACGGGTAATATCGACCCGGAAACCTCATACCGGCTGGTGGAACTGCTGCGGGAAATTTGCGATACCGGCAAAACGATCGTTATCGCCACCCACCAATACGATCTGATCGAAAAATATCCGGGACGCGTATTGTGTTGCAGTGACGGACGCCTGTACGAAAAATGCGATCCGGCCATGAGCCGGGCTATAGCCGAAGAAGCGACCACCGAGGAGCTTAATTCGACAGAGACGGAAACAACGGATGAAGCAAACGGTCAATTGGTGGCTTGCCCGCTCACCTCTCAACCGGAGACGGTAAATGAAAAAATCACCGAAGAAGGTACGATAACGATACCCGAAGAAAACATCACGGAAACGGTTGTCATCGAAAGCAGCGTGGAAACAACAGAGGAATCCGGAAGTACGGAAACCACCACGGTTATAACAGACAGCGTAGTGGTGGAAGAAATCCGCATCGAGGAAACGGATAATACTGTTCCCCCCTTAAACGCAATCCCGGTTCCGGATGCAGAGCAATCCGGCGGAGCGGAAGAAATACCAGACTTGATAGAAATAAGCCCGGAAGAAGGGGGCACCCCGGAAGAAATCACGGAATCATTATTAAGCAAATTAAGTTTCCCTGAAGTTACGGCTTTCGATTACGAACTGGCCGAAACGGCAGCTACCGAAACGAACGCTTACCGGATTCCAACCGGAGACGAAGACCTGTCCGCCCCGGTCGAACCTATCCAAACGGAAACCGTGGCAAAACCGGAAAGCGAACCGGCGGAAGAGCAAACCCCGATAGCTAAAGTGTCCGGCAACCAAGAAAACCCTCTCCCGGAATCCCCGGAAGAACAACCGGAAACCAAAAAGCCGGAGGATAGCAAACCTACCACTCCGACTTTTGATCTTGAATTGATCGACTAAGCGAATATCATTTTAAATTTTCCAGTTTCAACTGATAATCGGAACCGAAATTCACGATATACAACGCCTGATTTTCCTTTCCTTGCCCGTTGTACACTCTGGAAAAACCGAAGCGCGAAAACTCCCCGTCCTGATGGTAATACTCTATGGCATCCAAAGTCCGGTCGCGGTATTTCGCAGCCAGACCGATAAAATAAAGTCCCATATCGTAAGCCTTAAACGCTAAATTATTCGGTTCGGTATAGAAATAATTCCGGAATTTTACCGCAAAATCATGCGCTGCCTGTGTGTTATTGTCCACATAGCTATATGTAAATATCTTCGTATTCAATTTAAAATAAGCCTCGTGATCCACCGAAGTAAAAGTATTCCATTCAGGGAATCCCACTACAGTAACTTTATACCCGTCGGCATACGCCCCCAAAGCAGGCAGCACCTTGCTCACTTCGGCTTCCCGGGCTGTCGGAAGAATCAGGATATTTTCCCGGTCGGGTAATAACAAAAGTTTCAGGTCGGCCAGCGGGGTACCTTCAAAATCCCATTGAAAAAACTGTACACCATCCAACTGTCTCATTTTCTGAGCAAACAACCTTTTGTCTTCGTCGTTATTTCCGCCGGGCAGCTCGATATAAATAACATTGGCATTTGCAGATTGCCCGGAAATCCAACCCGCCATTTTATTCGCCAGCATAGGGAACGAAGTGTTCACCTGAATAAAATTAGGATATTGTCCTAAATTCTCTCCCCGGGCAGACAAAGGATAAATGACCGGAGTATTTTTATTTTCCAGATTTTCGATCACCGCCCTCGACACGGAGCCATACACCGGACCGATAATCAGGTCGGGCCTCCAGCTGTTCAGTTCCCGCACCACCGGATACATTCTTTCCGGATTCTTTTCCGTGTCATATACCTGTAAATCGATCTTATATCCTTTGTTCTTCAGGCTATCTATAGCCAGCAACACGCCTTCATAGAAATAAACGAACTGCTCCGAGCGGGAGGACAGAGAAGTATATACAGGAGTATTCAGAGTGTCGGAAACCGCAGGATACTCGTGAGCATAAAACGGCAACAACAAAGCCACTTTCACATAAGGCTCTCCCAGCATCACCACATCCGAAATAAACGGAGGCATTTCCCCTGCATGTTCATCACCGCTTCCCACCACCAGCACTTCTTGTTCCTTCGCCTCGTCTTTCTTCCCCTGTTCGTTCACCGGCAAGTCCTTTTTCTTTTCCTCCGGCTTCACTTCCGCACTCTTATTTCCTGCCGTTTCTTTCACGACGTTCACTTCCGGCACGGCCTTTTCTTCCGGTTTAACCGCAGTGCCGGCGTTTTCCTTTTCCAGTTGCGCCAAAACCGAACGGTCTATTTCGTTCAGCGGCAAGCGGATCACCGCATCGACCGCCAAAGGCTCGTTCTGGCCGTATTTCTCGTTAAATTTAAGAATGCGGCGAGGCTTGATATCGAACCTCCGGGAAATCGAATATATCGTTTCACCCTTCTGCACCTTGTGATAATAAAAATTTTTATCCATCCGGACAAAAGGCTCTACATAAGGGATTCTCAACACCTCATACAGGCTAAGGGCATTGTCTTTCTTATCGTTCAGAGCTTTCAACTCATTCACGTCCACCCCATAAGCCCTACTGATAGCGTATAATGTTTGCCCCGCTTCCACCGTATGCAAATAAAAACTCTTCCCCCGGATCACCACGATATCGGCAGACCTTTTCACCGTATGTTCCTGAGCCGAAACTCCGGCGGCAAACGATAGAATACAAAAGAGCAGTAAAAACCTCAACATAAAAGACTGTTTTAGATTTAAAATCAACGGATACTTCCGTTGTCAAGCTGATTAGAATGGCAAATTTAGGAAAATAGTAGTAGATAATTGAAAAAACTAAGCTATTTTTGCACGGAATAATAGATTTGAAATTAAGGCAAATACAGAATAATACAATGAAAATCTCTGCCAAACTTAAATTTTTCCTGCTCAACCTGGTGGCTGCGGTCATTGTTGTCGTCGTCATCGGAATCATTGTCCTTTTCAAACTGGATAGCTACACTCATCACGGCGAATCGATCGCCGTGCCGCAGTTCTACGACATGACTCCCCCGGAAGCAGAGGCTTTGGCAAAGCATCACAATTTGAGGATAAAAGTGGTCGATTCCTTATACGACGACCATGCCAAACCGGGTGCGGTGGTGGAACAATACCCCGCAAGCGGATCAAGGGTAAAGGAAAAACGTTTAATCCAGCTGACAATCAATGCCCAAAGTCCGGAAAAAATTGTATTTCCCAATCTGAAAAATTCTGCATTCCGGCAAACTTTACAAACATTGGAAAGCCGGGGATTCAAGATCGGACGTATCGAATACGGGGAATCCGAATTTAAAAATCTGGTACTGAATCTGAAACACAACGGTAAGGACGTAGAGCCGGGCACTCCGCTCCCAAAAGGCACCACGATCGATATTGTCTTAGGGAACGGCTACGGCAGCAATACGATCATCGTGCCCCACCTTGCCGGGAAAAAATTACGCGAAGCAATCTCGCTCGCTCAACAGAGTTACCTGAATATCGGGGAGATCATTCCGGATGTCAGCGTCAAAACTCCCGCCGACCAGCAGGCAGCCGTGGTCTATCAGCAGTCCCCCAATGCCACGGGCATTGCACAGGCAGGTAGCCCGGTCAATTTGTACATTACCCTGCTAAAAAGCAAAATTGCAAATATCGATTCATTGATAGTAACCGAATAGCCCTTCATATATGACGGAAGAATTATACGAACAGGACGAGGAATTACAAGACGACGACTTACAGGACGAAGAAGGGCAATCGCAGGAACTGTACGAGCATCATCGCATAGAGGCCGATCCCGGCCAGGCTTTGTTGCGTATCGACAAATTTCTGATGACACGCCTCCCCAACGCTTCCCGCACCAAAATACAGGAAGCGGCAGAATCCGGGAACATTCTGGTAGGAAACAAGCCGGTGAAATCGAACTACCGGGTGAAGCCGGGCGATATTATTTCGGTGGTAATGGCTTATCCGAAAAGGGATTTCGAGATCATACCCGAAAATATCCCTCTCGACATCGTATATGAAGACGATTACCTTATGGTGATCAATAAACCGGCGGGAATGGTAGTACACCCCGCTTTCGGGCACTATTCAGGCACATTGGTAAATGCTTTGGCCTGGCATCTGAAAGACAATCCGCTGTTCCAGGGCAACGATTTTCGTCCGGGACTGGTACACCGCATCGACAAAGACACTTCCGGCCTGTTGGTCATCGCCAAAACCGAAGAAGCCAAAAGCCACCTCGCCCTTCAATTTTTCAATAAGACTTCCGACCGGAAATACATCGCCGTATGCTGGGGGAATTTAGAGGAAGAAACAGGCACGATTACAGGCAACATCGGACGCCACCCGGTAAATCGGAAAGTAATGTCCATTTTCCCGGACGGCAGCCAGGGGAAACACGCCGTCACCCACTACCGGGTAGTGGAAAGGCTCGGCTATGTGAACGTTGTGGAATGCATACTCGAAACCGGGCGCACCCACCAAATCCGGGCACATTTCAAATACATCAAACATCCCCTGTTCAACGACAAGGAATACGGCGGGAACGAAATCCTGAAAGGGACTACTTTCGCCAAATACAAACAATTCGTAAACAATTGCTTTGCACTTTGCCCTCGCCAGGCCCTGCATGCCAAAACACTGGGTTTCGAGCATCCGGCTACGGGCGAACACCTGTCGTTCGATTCCGATCTCCCCGAAGATATGCGCCTGCTCATCGATAAATGGCGGAACTACACCGAAGGACGGGAAACATAACGGATTCCATTAAAATGAACATTCCTGCCTTTTGCAAATTGTCCGGCAAGATGCAAAGGTATATTTTCCAAAGTTCTGCCCGCCGTACCTCTGCACAATAATTGAATACCGCACAGGCCGGAGAATTAACTCTATTACATCGGTTATCATGGAATTTACATTCGAAAAAGCGACCCCAAACGATATAGCCGCCCTCACACAACTCGTCGAAGAGGTATGGAATACCATAGAGCATAAGGAATGGTTCGCCCTATACGACATCAACGGTTATATCCGTGAGTTCGTGGATACCGAAAAGGGCTGTATCTGGAAAGCAATCGACGCATCCACCCGCCGGATTGCGGGAATATACATCGTCACTTACCCCGGAACGGATACCGATAATTTAGGGTATGATATCGGGTTATCCGAATCGCAACGCTTACAGGTGGCGCACATGGATACGGTAGCCGTACATCCGTTTTACCGGGGGCACGGCTTACAACAGAGATTTACCTTGCTGATGGAACGGGAATTGCTATCCGGCGGATTCCGGTATTTTATGTGTACCGTCCACCCCGACAATATATATTCCAGAAACAATATGGAAAAATGCGGCTACAAGGTGATGAAAACCTCCTTAAAATACGGGGGATTACCACGCCTCATCCTTCTAAAAAATATCCCTCAAAAGTATTGACTACTTTTGAGGGTATAATTTAAAAAATGCTTTTGCAATAAGTCCTCTCACAAATTCTTATTCATCTGCCGGGACAAATACATTTTCAAATCAGGACATCCGTCCTTTATAATCTTCATATCCGAATTTCCGCACCAGCCGGAAACCCGATTCCGGATTCCAGATGCCGATTGCCGGATGGGAAACTCCGTTAAACATCGTGGTTTTCACCATCGTATAGTGAATCATATCCCGGAATACAATCCGGTCGCCCACCTGCGGTTCCCGCCCGCCGTCGAACGCCCAATCTCCATAGAAATCCCCCGCCAGGCAACTGTTTCCGCCCATTCTCCAGCGTCTTTCACCTTCTTCCGGCTCGTGCGTTCCTAAAATCACGGGTTTATACGGCATTTCTAGGCAATCGGGCATGTGGCAGGCAAAAGACACATTCAGCATCAGGGTATTCACCCCGCCATTGTGCACCACATCCTCTACCGTAGCCACCAAACAACCCGTATCCCAAGTAAAAGCGCTTCCCGGCTCTAAAATGATCCGCAGGTGGGGATATTTCGCCTTGAATTCCGTCAAAATCCGGATCAATTCCTGCGCATCGTAATCCGGATGCGTCATCAAATGCCCTCCCCCCATATTCAGCCATTTAAGCTGCGGGAAAAAACGCCCGAAACGGCTCTCCACCGCCTCCAGGGTCCGTTTCAGGTCATCCGGGCGGGATTCGCACAAAGAATGAAAATGCAATCCTTCGATTCCTTCCGGCAAAACGGTTAAATCTTCCGATAACACCCCCAGCCGCGATCCCCTGTCACAGGGATTGTACAGATCGGTTTCCACGGTCGAATATTCGGGATTCACCCGCAAGCCGCAGGATACTCCGGCGGCTATCGCCCGTTCTCCGAAACGGCCGAACTGCGAAAGGGAATTGAACGTGATGTGATTACTGTATCTTAAAATCTCGTCGTACTCCTGTTCCATGTAAACCGGAGCATAGGTGTGGGCGGGTTGCCCGAACTCTTCAAAAACGAGACGAGCCTCCGCAAGCGAACTTGCAGTGGCTCCGTCGGCATGTTTTTTCAATTCGGGAAAGACACTCCACATCGCACAGGCTTTCAGGGCAACGATCACCTCCACCCCCGCTTTCTCTCTCACTTCGTCGATCACCTTCATATTTCCGGCCAGCAACCCCTCGTGGAGCACATAGACCGGAGAAGGCAGCGCTGAAAAATCCCACTCTTTCAGTATCTTGTCCTTCCAAGTCATACTTCGAGGTCGATGTCAAATTTTTCCACCCAGGGCAATCCCTGCTCTCCCAGCTCTGCCAGGAACGGATCGGGATCGAATTCCTCCACATTATACACCCCTGCCCCTTTCCACAGGCCCTTGGCGAACATAGCCGCTCCCAGCGCTGCCGGGACTCCGGTGGTATAGCTCACGGCCTGTGTTCCCGTTTCCTGGAAAGCACGTTCGTGGTCGCAATTATTATAGATATAATACGTTCTTTCTTTTCCGTCTTTAATTCCCCGGATACGGCAACCGATAGAGGTCTGCCCGTGATAGTTCACGCCCAGCGATTTCGGATCGGGCAACACCGCTTTCAGGAATTGGATCGGCACGATCTCTACCCCGTTATACATAATCGGATCGATACGCGACATGCCGATGTTTTGAATCACCCGCAAATGGGTCAAATATTCCTGCCCGAATGTCATCCAAAAACGGGCGCGCTTGATCGTGGGATAATTTTTCACCAGCGATTCCAGCTCTTCGTGATAAATCACATAAGACTCGCGCTCTCCGATTTCCGGATAGGTCAGCGGCTTGTGGATTTCGTGTGGCTCGGTCACCACCCATTTCCCATTCTCCCAATAGCGTCCCTTCTGGGTTACCTCGCGGATATTGATTTCCGGATTGAAATTCGTGGCAAAAGCCATACCGTGATTTCCGGCATTGCAATCCACGATATCCAGATAATGAATTTCATCGAAATGGTGCTTGGCGGCATAAGCCGTAAAAATAGCGGAAACACCCGGATCGAAACCGCATCCGAGAATGGCGGTCAATCCCTTTTCCTTAAAGCGATCCTGATAAGCCCACTGCCAGCTATATTCAAACTTAGCCTCGTCCTTCGGCTCGTAGTTCGCCGTATCCAGATAATTCACCCCACATTCCAGGCAAGCATCCATAATCGTCAGGTCTTGATAGGGCAAAGCCACATTCACAACAATATCGGGCTGAAACGAACGCATTAGGGCGCACAATTCGGGAACATTGTCGGCATCCACAGCCGCCGTCTTTATCCGGTTACCACCGATCGCCGCTGCAATCTCGTCGCACTTCGATTTCGTGCGGCTCGCCAGCATAATATCGGTAAATAAAGGATTCCGCGCCACTTTGTGCGCCACGACCGTACCGACACCTCCGGCACCGATAATCAGAACTTTACTCATTGCAAATATTTTAAAGGTTATAGATATATGTCAATGGGCTAAAGTACGAATAAATTTGAGCATACAAAAATAAGCACCTCAATTTTTAACCTTCAGTTCCCCGCTGATCAGCAACAGGGACAATTCCGAAACTTTCGCCTGATAAGCGGCCGTCACTTCACGATCGACCGCGTCGATATAACTGCGCTGAAATTCGCGGAACTCTATCCCCGAAAGCGTTCCGAGCTTATATTTTTCAAGAGCGGCGTCCAGGTTTTCAAAGGCCACGGCTGCACTCTCCTTTTCAAAGCTCACTATCTGAAGATTATTCTCATAAGTGTTATACAACTGTGCCAGATCGGCCTTCAATTGCAATTCGGCATCCTGATAAGAAAGATCGGCATTTTCCATATCCAGGCGGGCATTTTTTATACGCTTCCGGTTATCCAGCCGGTTGAACACATCCATACTCACCGAAAAACCCCAGTACGGGCCGTTCGTCCGGTTCAGCGAAGTCGCCGCTTCCGGTGCTTTGGTCCGGCTGTAATTATACCCGGCAGCAAAATCCAAAGTCGGAAATAAAGCGGCACGCGCCAGCTTCATATCCAGCTCCGACACTTTCCGGTCGCGCCTTCCGATCATCAACGTGGTATTCAATTCCAGCATCTTATCGTTCAGTTCACTGAAAACCAAAGGCTCCAGCAGCGTAATGGAATCCCGCACATACATAGCCTGCTGCAAATCGGCATTCATCGACAGATTCAACGCAATATAGGCACTTTTCAGCAATTCCTTTTGCTTCATATAATTAGAGCTGTCCGCATTCAGGTCGAGTTTCGCCTGCTGAGCGTCCAAACCGGACAATACCCCTAACATATATTTATCCCTCGCTTCCTTATACCGTTCGGTAGATAATCCCAGCGAATGGCGGGCGGCATCCAGTTTACTGTGCTGCATAATCACATTGTAATACGAAGCGCTTACATTCACAATCAGATTCTCGATCGCCATCTGGGTATTCAGTTCCCCGATCGTCAGCATTTCCTGATATTTTTCCTGTGTCACAAACATGCCCAGCCCGTCGAACAAACGCCAGTTCAAAGCCACCCCGGCAGTCAGAGCGTCCGAACGGGAATTGTTCAACTCCCTGTTTTCTCCGTTTGTCGTGGTCTTCGAATCGTTGATCGTCTGTTTTTGTCCGGCAGTAACTCCTAAAGTCGGTAAAAAAGGAGAATAATTCAAATCGTTAGCCGCTATTTTCTCTTGATTGCGGATCATTTTAATCGAATAATTCGCTTCCAGTGCCCTTTCGATACATTGCTCTAAAGTGATCCTTTTCTGGGCAGGCAAAACCTGCACGATAGAAAGCTGCAAACCTATCAGCAACGCCCACCGCATCATTTGCTTAAAACCATTCTTTTTCATCGTCAATTACTGGTCGTTATTATATTATCACTCCTTATGTTCTTCTTCTATAATTTTCACCTTATCAGAGGACAGGTAAGAATAAATCGCCGGGATTACGAACAGTGAAAGGAAGGTGGCACCCACCATTCCGCCCACAACGGCGATCCCCATGGAAACACGGCTTTCCGCACCGGCTCCGGTAGCCATTGCCATCGGCAAAATACCCAGTACCGTAGATAAACTGGTCATCAGAATCGGACGAAAACGCGCTACGGCCGCATTCTTCACAGCCTCCAGCATCGGTTCGCCCTGCGCTTTCCGCTGATTGGCAAACTCCACGATCAAAATACCGTTTTTCGATACCAGACCGATCAGCATGATGATACCGATCTGACTGAAAATATTCATCGTCTGCTCGAAATACCACATGGAAACCATCGCCCCGATCAACGCCAAAGGCACGGTGAACATGATGATCAGCGGATCGCGGAAACTTTCGAACTGAGCCGCCAATACCAAATAGATAAATACCAAAGCCAGGACGAAAGCAAACATCAGGCTGGAGGAACTCTCCACAAAGTCTTTGGAACTACCGGAAAGCGTCGTTTTAAAATTATCGTCCAGCACTTCGGCGGCGATTCTGTCCATCTCCTCCAATCCCTGGGAAATGGTTTTCTTTTTAGCCAATCCCGCCGATACCGTCGCCGCCACAAAACGGTCGTAACGATACAATTGCGGAGGCATAGAGCTTTCGGAAGTCGTCACCAAATTGTCCAAAGCGATCAACTGCCCGGCCGAATTCCGCACATAAATATTTTGCAGATCGGAAGGCTTATTCCGGTTTTCCCGGTCTAATTCGCTTAATATCTGATATTGTTTACCGTTCAGGATAAAATATCCCACCCGCTGCTCACTCATCGTCAATTGAAGCGTCTGTGCTATATTTTGCATGGAAACTCCCAATACCGCCGCTTTATCCCGGTCGATATTGATCGTCAATTCCGGTTTTGTAAATTTTAGGTTCAAATCCGCTACCGAAAATATCGGGCTCTTGTTCACCTCCTCCATAAAGCGGGGCAATACCCGTTTCAAATCGTCGAGATTTTTTGCCTGAATCACATATTCCACCGGAAGACCGCCACGCCGCCCGCCGAAAGTCTGTTGCTGCGAAACCATCGTACGCGCTCCCGTAAACCGTCTTACCTGCACGCCCAATTCATCGGCAATCTCCTGCTGCGTACGTTCCCTGTTCTCAGGTTCGACCAGCCACAGGTTCAAATTGGAACGGTTTGTATTTCCTCCCCCGATCATCTCGATGATTTTTTCCTGTTCCGGAACCTCTTGTTCCAGATAAGACGACAATTCGGTGGCATAACGGTTCATGTATTCAAACGTCGCACCTTCCGGAGCGGTAGAAACGATACGGATATTGGAACGGTCTTCCAGAGGAGCCATTTCCGAAGGTGTGGCCTTCCACAACAAAAAGATCAGAAACCCGCTGACCAGCAGTATCACAGGAGCCAGCCAACGCACTTTCATAAATCCGTTCAACCCTTTACGGTACGAGTCTATCATCCAGTTGAAAAAAGGCTCTGTCTTCCGGTAAAACCAATTGTCCGTGACATTCCGGGTCAGCAATTTCGTGGAAACCATCGGCGTAAAAGTCAGGGCTACGAACGAAGATATAATCACCGCACCCGTAATCACGATACTGAACTCCCGGAACAGACGTCCGGTGGTTCCCTGCAAGAATACAATCGGGAAAAACACCGCCACCAGCGCAACCGTCGTCGCGATCACGGCGAAAAAGATTTCGTTCGATCCCTTGAAACCGGCCTCCAACGGCGACATGCCCTGTTCGATCTTCGTATAGATGTTCTCCATGACGACGATGGCATCGTCCACCACCAGCCCGATCGCCAGCACCACAGCCAGCAAGGTCAGGATATTTATGGAAAATCCGGCCAGATACATCACGAAAAACACTCCGATCAGCGAAATCGGAATCGCGAGCACGGGGATCAATGTGGTGCGCCAGTTACGCAGGAACAGGAAAATAATCAAAACCACCAGCAAAAAAGCCTCGACGATCGTATCCTTTACCTCATTGATCGAATTACGGATAAACACCGTATTGTCGAAAGCGATTCCGGCTTCAATGTCTTCGGGAAGGTCTTTTTCCAAATCTTTCATCACCCCGTATGCCTTATCGACGATATCGATATAATTGGCTCCCGGCTGGGGCGTAATCACACAGGCCACCATCGGAACTCCGTTCCGCTTCATGATAGAACGCACATCTTCGGCATCGACTTCGGCAATCCCGATATCCTGAAAACGCACCACTTTATCGCCGCTTTCTTTGATAACCAAATGGTTGAAATCGTCAATAGTCATCAAACGCCCCAGGGTACGGATTGTCAGTTCCGTATTTTCTCCCTCGATACGTCCCGAAGGCAATTCGATATTTTCACTGGTAACGGCATCCCTCACATCCATCGGGGTGATACCGTAAGCCGCCAGCAAAGAAGGGTCCATACGCAAACGCACGGAATACCGCTTTTCTCCCCAGATCGACACGCTACTAACGCCCGAAATGGTCTGTAAACGTTCTTTATAGTATTGCTCGGCATACATACTCAGGTCGATCAGCGAACGCTGGTCGCTCCGTAACGATACACCGAAGATCGGCTGCGCATCGGCGTCCGCTTTGGTTACGGTAGGCGGATCTACGTCCTTCGGTAACTTACGCTGAGCTCCGGACACTTTATCGCGCACATCGTTGGCCGCCGTTTCCAGATCGACCTCCAACTCGAATTCCACCGTAATCGAGCTCCGTCCGTCACGGCTGGTACTGGTAAGCGCACGGATACCCTGAATACCGTTGATCGCCGATTCCAAAGGCTCGGTGATCTGAGTTTCGATAACGTCGGCATTCGCACCCGGGAAACTGGTCGAAACCGAAATAATAGGCGGATCCACACTCGGATAATCGCGCACTCCGAGAAATGCCAGGCCGATAAATCCGATCAGAATAAGCACAACGTTAATAACGGTGGCAAATACCGGCCTCTTTATACAAGTTGATGATAAACTCATTTTATCCCCAATTTAGCACATTAATACTCTCATTACTTTGCCACATTGACCTTCACACTCATGCCGTCGCGTAATTGCATCAAGCCCCCGGTAAGCACGGTGTCGCCCGGCTGTATGCCGGAAATCACTTCCACGAATTTCTCGCTACGGCTTTCCGTCACCACCGGTACGCTGGTTGCCTTACCGTTTTTCATCACCCACATCCGCTTCCCGTCCATTTCAGGCACAACCGCTTCGGTCGGCACGGCTATATATTCGGTATTACCATCCACAATCAGGTTTCCTTTGGCGAACATACCCGGCATCAACTCTCCGGTTTTATTCTGGAAACGGGCGCGCAACAGGATCATACGGGTATTCACATCGATCAAAGGATCGACGGCATATACCTGGGCCGTATAGTTTTTATCCTGTCCGGCTACCCGGAAAACAATATTGCGCCCCTTCAAATTCTGGGACGCATACTTCTCGGCTATGGAAAATTCATATTTTAAAACGGAATTATCTACGATACGGGCAATTTGTGAACTCGGTTGCACATAGCTGCCCTCGCTCACATAACGGAAGCCCATCACCCCGTCGAAAGGAGCGCGTATCTCCGTACGGCTGATTTTAACCTTTAGCAATTCGATATCGGCCTCCAGCATATTGTAGTCGGTCTGCAACTGGTCGAACGCTTCCCGGCTCACAGATTCCCGCTTCAACAGGATGCGTTGTCTTTCCAATTTCTCCGACAACAGCTTTTGCTGAAATTCCGCCCGCGACAATTGAGCCTGCAAATCGGCATCGTCCACTTTCAGCAACAACTGCCCTTTCTTCACGTGGCTACCCTCCTGAAAATAAATTTTAACGACTTTTCCCACGATTTCTGCCACCAAATCCACTTCCTCATTCGCAAGCATCGTTCCGTTGGCCATGATTCCGTTTGTAGATATGGACGTTTTCGCCACAATGCCCGTAACAGGCAAACTACTACTTCTTGTTCCGGCATTTCCGCTCCCCGTTACTGTTTTCTCACCACTATTCAGCACTTTTGGAATAATAATCCAAGCTGCAATCAGTACCGGAATACCGATTTGCAGCGATCTTTTCACATATTTGTTCATACGTATATAATTATATTTCTCGATGTCCCTTATTCTCTTCCTCGTGCCATTCAAAAAGGAAAGAGTTCACAAATATAAAAAAATGCTTCCACATTCAAACACCTTCACGCGCTACGTTATGTTGGACAACCCCGCCATTCGAAAGTTTATCCGCCATTTCGTTAAAAAATCATTAAAACCATTTCATCCGCCGGATAGCTAAAAAACCGATTCCGGAGAAGGCGATCGAGATTAAAAAGATAATAAAGAAACCGTATGAGTTTTCCTCCAACGAGTTCGGAACATTCATCCCGTACAAGCTGGCGATCAAGGTTGGAATCATCAGCAGTACCGATAAGGCCGTCATCCGTTTCATAATGATATTCAAATTGTTAGAGATTACCGAAGCAAAAGCATCCATCGTTCCGCTAAGAATATCACTGTAAATTCGTGCCGAATCCTGAGCCTGCCGCAACTCGATTTCAACATCTTCGAACAAGTCCGGGTCGAAATATTCACGTTGCGATTTCAGGTTTTTTAACTTGATCAGCAGGTTATCATTTCCCCTCAAAGAGGTGATAAAAAACACTAAAGATTTTTCAATTTTTAACAAACGTTGTAATTCGGCATTCTGAATCGATCTTTCCAATTCTTTTTCCACCGCCCGCGTCTGATTATTGATTTGTTTCAGATACTTTAAATACCATACGGAGGATGACAGGAACAGGCGGAACGTCAAATCCCAGTTACTGCTCACCGTCAGCCGCTTTCTTTGTATATGAAGCATAAAATCGGGCAACATATCCGTTTTATAGTGGCAAACGGTCACAAAATAATGTTCCTTCATAATCATACCGAGAGGAACCGTGATATAAGGAATGTCGTTTTCCGTTTCCCGGTAAGGGATACGCAGGATCATCAGCGTCCAGCCGTCTTCCATTTCGATACGGGGACGTTCGTCCACATCCTGAATATCGGATAAAAATGCCTGGGGAATGTTCAGTTCCTGGGTCAGGTAGCAATTGTCTTGCTCTGTCGGCAATTCAATGCAAATCCAGCAGTCGTTCTGCCACGATTTTTTCTCGGCAAAAGCCTCATTGCAGCACAAAAATCTTCTCATAGAAAGCCTCCTTTCTTTACGAACAAAGGCCAGAGAAAACCTTTGCTCACATTAATACTCTTGATGATAATCGTCCATAGCAGTTGTTATGAATTTAACGCGCCAAAGATAGGTTTAATTTTCTTTTTTTACTATCCCTCAATTTATTTTATTCATTCCTACTCTCTTCATCGCCGGAGCATACGAAATAACGGCATACGAAAACGGAGCGGCTGAATAGCCACTCCGTCCGTATTTCTGATATATTATCGCCTCGATCCTCCCAAAACTCACCTCTTCCCCCAGAACAAATCGAGGTAAACGGGCAGATGATCGCTATATCCTCCGTAATAACGCGGACCGCGATAAGAAGGCAAAGGCTTGTATCCGGAATACCGACGGTCTTCTTCCAACAGAAAGGGAGCGGAAAACACTTTCATCCGCCTTTCCGCCCGTAATCCGCGCTTTCTCTGAAAAAGAGTTCCCGAAACGATGATATGGTCGAGTGTTTGCCAGTTTCCCCGATAACGATAGCTTCCGTAGTCTTTATCCAATAAGTAATATCCCGTATTATACAGACTGTCCGGCACAATCTTCGCCCGGTCGGAACTCTGCGTTCCCAAAACCTTTTGAGCTGCGGTGTTTGCCTTTCCGTTCAAATCGCCCATAATTACTATTTTCGCACCCGGATCGGCCTCCCGGATAGAATCCGTTTTTCGACGTACGACACGGGCAGTCTGCACACGCTTCCACTCGCTTTTCGTTTCACCCCCATACATAGAAGGGAAATGGCACACCATAAAATGAAGGGTTTCTTTCCCCACCACACCGCACACATATAAAATATCCCTGGTTGTCAGGGTGGTATCCTCTGGAAAAGTAATATTAAAAAAAGCAGTATCTAAAATCCGGAAAACAGAGGGACGGTATAGAAAAGCTACGTCTATTCCCCGGAGATCGGGCGAATCCCGGTGCACAATCCGGTAATCCCCCTCCCGCAAACCGGGCTGCTGAATCAGCTCGTTTACCACCGCTCGGTTTTCCACTTCCGCCAGTCCGATAAAAGCGGGCAAATTTTCTCCTCCGGCTTCGTTCAGCGCCCCGGCAAGATGCAATAATTTTTCCCGGTAACGGCGTTCCGTCCAATGTTTTGCTCCACCGGGCGTAAACTCTTCATCTTTCGTAAACGGATCGTCGCAAGTGTCGAATAAGTTCTCTACATTATAAAAAACAACCCGGCAGGCTTGTCCGGCAACCTGTTCTCCCCAAAAGCAAAACAAGGCAATATACAACCAGCCCCACCTCATTCTCAAAAACCTTCTTTCGATTTTAGCTTCACATAGTCCTGCCACGACATATCCTTAAAAGCATCCGATCCGATAAAGTCCAGCACCAGCCGCCCTCTTTCCTTATCTACATAAAAGTACAGGCGCTCCATCATTTTCTCTTCTTCATCGAAAATATAAATGCTCGGCACTCTCAGGATCTTATCGCTCAAAGCAATAGCCAGCTGGTGCAGATTGCTGTTCTCAGGCCCTGCATTGCCGAACTTATGAGCGGTGAAAGTAAGCGTATCCTGCGACTGGGCATCCAAATGCAGGCAGTAATAATATTTTTGCGCCAGTTCGGCAAACAGGGAGTCGGTAAAGACCACCCGCTCCATGATCTTAGAGGAATTATTCCACGATGCCCCTAAAAAAAGCAGTATCTTTTTATTTTTCTCTTTCCGTTTCGTTTCCAGATCCTTAAACTCCGTCCAGTAAGATACGCTATCCGGCAGCTCTTTTGCCTCTGCCCCGAACACCTTTTCGAAATCGGTGAGAAAAACGTTTACATCGGTCGTTTTGTAAGCATTCTCGGTAAAATACACTAAAAATCCCTGCATCTTCGGCACATCGATATAGCCCGGCACAACCAGATTGATTTTTTCCTGATCGTACACAAAAGCCGTCGTCGGATAAGCCATTTTTCCGCCCAGCATTTCCAATGCCAGCCCGTTAATCATCTTATGCCCGTTCTGCACAGGAGCATACACCTTATTCCGGAAAACCACCGTATCGGCCGATTCCGCATTGATCTTCACCGGATAAAAACTGCGGTTGATGAACGAAACCACCACCGGGTCGGCATAGGTGGTCTTATCCATGTGCTTACACCAGCCGCACCAATCGGTGTAGAAATCGATAATAAACGGTTTCGGTTTTTCCCGGTTCAATTTTTCCGCTTCCTCTATCGTCAGCCATCTGATCTCTCCGTCCTCCTGTGCCCGGAGCACCCCGCACACACACAATAAAAGTAAAATCAGTATCTTCTTCATTTTTCCATCGGTTCTTTTCCTTCACCCTGCAACAATTCCCAATACTCTACCGCCCTTCTCAAATGGGGGATGACGATCGTACCGCCCACGACATCGGCCACGGCGAACACCTCAAATAACTCGGCGGTGGTCACTCCCTGCTCGTAACACTTTTCCAAATGATATTTAACGCAATCGTCGCACCGCAGCACCATAGAAGTCGCCAGTCCCAGCATTTCCTTTACCTTCGACGACAGTGCACCTTCCATATAGGTATTGGTATCGATATTATAAATACGCTTGATCACTTTATTATCGGAAGCCAGGATTTTTTCGTTCATTTTTTCCCGGTACTCCCTGAATTCCTTTACTTTATCGTCCATTATCCGAAAAATTTAATCACATCGTTCACATTCGCCAGGATAAACAATCCGAAAATAAAAACCATTCCGGCAATCTGTGCATACTCCATAAACTTCTCTCCCGGTTTCCGGCGTGTCACCACCTCATAAAGCAGGAACAGCACATGCCCTCCGTCCAATGCCGGAATAGGCAGGATATTCACCACCGCCAGCATAATCGAAATCAGCGCGGTCAATTCCCAAAACGCCTCCCAATTCCAGTAGCCGGGAAAAATATTGGCGATCGAAGCCATACCGCCCACCGACTTATAGGCCGTTTCTCCCTGCGAGAACAGCAATTTCAACTGTTTCACATAAGAGCCCAACTGTTCCACTCCCATATTGATCCCCGCCGGAATAGCCTTCCACAAAGAATAATCCTGGGTGGCGAATTCAAAATCCACGCTCGACGCCGGCATATATTGTACCCCCAGCATACCGTCGGTTCCCAGGGTCATGGCATATTGCAGGGTGTCCGTTCCCCTCAGCACCGTCAAACTGAGTTCTTTTCCTTTATTCACGGCCAGCAGTTCCGGAAACTCGTCGTAAAACGTCAGAGTGTCCCGATTGATGGCAATCACTTTATCCCCCTCTCGCACGCCCGCATCATAAGCCACCGAATAATCGGCGAACCCTCTCACCACTACGCCGTCCGTAGGCACACGGGGCGAAAGCAGCGATTTCACTTTAAAGCTCTTGGACGACAACTCTAAAATCTGGGGCAGGAAAGTTTCCGGCACATGCAGATCGACGATTTCCTCTCCCCGTTTCACCTGAATGGTCTTCGGGTTATTCAACAGCAATTCGGGAATAATATCGTTGAAACGCTCCACCTTTTTATGGTCGAGAGCCACAATAATATCGCCCTTTTGCATCCCCATATCGGTAAAAACGGCATCGCATACCACCCCGTATTTCACATTTTCAGCAGGCAGGTAAGTTTCACCCCAGGTAAACAGGATTCCGATATAAATGGCAAAGGCCAGCAACACATTCACCATCACTCCTCCCAGCATAATCAGCAAGCGCTGCCAGGCGGGTTTGGAACGAAATTCCCAGGGTTGAGCGGGCTTTTTCATCTGCTCGGTATCCATCGACTCGTCCACCATTCCCGCAATCTTCACATATCCTCCCAAAGGCAGCCAACCGATACCGTATTCCGTTTCCCCTTTTTTAAATTTAAACAACGAAAACCAGGGATTGAAAAACATATAGAATTTTTCTACCCTCGTTTTAAAAAGCTTTGCAAAAAGGAAATGTCCGAACTCGTGGAACAAAACCAAAATGGAAAGGCTCAATATAAACTGCAGCACTTTAATCAATATATCCATAATATTTCTGTATTTTTAATTTAATTTCTTCAGGTACTCCCCGGCCACTATCCGGCCGGCCCGGTCTGTTTCGATATAATCCTCCATAGAGGGACGGGCCACGAAAGCCACCTTCTGCATGGTCTCCCCGATCAGGTCGGGCATAGCGGTAAAAGCCAGCTTTCCATGCAGGAAAGCCTCCACCGCCACTTCATTCGCCGCATTCAGGATGCAAGGCATATTCCCCCCCTGCGCGATAGCATCGTATGCCAGCTGTAAATTACGGAACGTCTTCCGGTCGGGCTCTTCAAAAGTCAATTGCCGCATCACACCGAAATCCACCCGTCCGAAATCAGCCTTCGCCCGTTCCGGATAGGTCAGGGCATACTGGATCGGCAGCCGCATATCCGGCACTCCCAACTGGGCTTTTATACACCCGTCGGCAAACTGTACCATAGAATGTACGATCGATTGCGGATGCACCACCACTTCGATCTGCTCCGGCTTCATCCCGAACAGCCACCTGGCCTCGATCATCTCGAAACCTTTATTCATCATCGAGGCCGAATCGATAGTCACCTTCGCCCCCATATTCCAGTTCGGATGTTTCAGCGCATCGGCAGCCGTCACCTTTTCCAGAAAAGCCGTATCCTTTCCGCGGAAAGGCCCGCCGGAAGCCGTTAGAATAAGCTTTTCCGTCGGATTGCGGCTTTCTCCCACAAGGCATTGGAAAATGGCCGAATGCTCCGAATCCACCGGTAGGATCGCCACCTTATGCTCTGCCACCAAACGATTGATCAGTTCGCCGGCCACCACTAAAGTCTCTTTATTCGCCAACGCAATCGTCTTTCCCGCCTTAATCGCATTTACCGTCGGGATCAATCCGCTGTAACCCACCATGGCGGTCACCACCACCTCCACCTGTCCGGTAGCCACCACCTGCGCAATAGCGTCGGCTCCGGCATAAACCTTGATATCTTCCCGGCTCAACGCCTCCTGTACGTATGGATATTTTTCTTCATCGGCAATGACCACGATTCCCGGCTTAAACTTCAAAGCCTGTTCGATCAAAAGATCCGCATTCCGGTTAGCCGTCAGGACTTCAACGCAAAACCTGTCCGGATTAGCCTCTATCACCTGTAAAGTCTGAGTTCCGATAGAACCCGTAGAACCTAAAATTGCAATATTCTTCATTCCCTTACGATATCTCTCCGGTGCCGGTACTACTTAAATTTAATAAAATCTTCAGGATTCAGGGGATTCCCGGCCCTCCACAGCTCAAAATGCAAATGAGGCCCGGTGGATTCCTCTCCCGTATTTCCGACAATAGCGATCACCTCTCCGGCACGGACATAATCACCCTGCTTTTTCAATAAAGTCGAATTATGCTTATAAATGGAAAGTAAATTATTTGCATGCTGCACCTGAATGACATACCCGGTTTTCACCGTCCAGTCGGTAAAGATCACCACCCCATCCAGAACGGTCGAAACTTTCGCACTGGGTTTCGCCACAACATCCGTCCCGTAATGGCGGCTTTGTTCATCGAAACTGCGGCTGACCAGTCCTTCGACAGGAGGGAAAAAATGATAATAATCCCGGTTTTGCTCTTTGAGCCCCAGCGACAGGTTGAAACGTTCCCTCTCTTCGATCTCCGCCCGGAAATCGCTTTCCGTCGGGGTGATACTGAAAGCCACGGTATCATAGATGCTCCGCACAGTATCGTCCCTCACAGCCTGTATCTGTGTGGTATCCCCGTCGCTCAGCATAATCTGCAACGAAGTTAAAAAACGGTCGCGCTTGGCCAGTTCCTGCTCCAGAGAATCCACCCGCAACGCATTGCCGGTAATCATCTGCCTCATCTTTCCGTCGGGATAGCCGGGAATAAATTCCCGCAAATCGGTGAATGCAATCAACAATATAGTCAGAGTAATCAAAATTACCCCCAATACGCTCAATGCCATCAGCACATGCAATTGCGACAGCCGGAAGTTAAAAACCTCTTCATAAGAGGTTTCGTTGAGAATGGATAATTTATATTTATATTTTAACCGATCCCACAGTCTGACTTTTTCTTTCGCCATGTTTACCGTCTTTATTTTAGCTTTCAAAATTACGATAAGTAATCGAAAGTAAAAAGGCGAACGTTAAAAAATTTACTCCCCGACATATTGCGAAGGATATTCGAAAACTTCAAGGTTGAATTCCGGGATCACCGCCATTACATGATCGAATATATCCGATTGCACTTTCTCATACGCCACCCACTCCTGTTTGGCGGAAAAACAATAAATCTGAATCGGCATTCCCGTAGGGCCGGGCTGCAACTGCCGCACCATGTGCGTCATACCCTTGTTTATATCCGGGTTAGCATTGATCCAAAACTCCATATATTGCCGGAATATCCCGATATTCGTCAGTTTACGCTCGTCCAGAACCGTATCCTTGTCTTTATTGATATCCCCCAGCTTTTCCTGCATAGAACTAAGATAATCTTTCAGAAAATACGATTCTTTATACTTTTCTACCTCCTCGTGCGTCAAAAAATGTACCGAATGAATGTCGATGTTGATACTCCGCATAATCCGCCTACCCGACGATTCCTGCATCCCCCGCCAGTTCGTGAACGACTCCGACACCATCTGATAGGTAGGAATGGTCGAAATCGTCATATCCCAGTTCTGCACCTTCACCGTATAAAGGTTAATCTCCAGGACTGTCCCGTCTGCATTGTTATTAGGCATCACGATCCAGTCGCCTATCCTCACCATATCGTTTGCCGTCAATTGGATACCCGCCACGAATCCGAGAATGGAATCCTTGAAAATCAGCAACAATACCGCCGCAAAAGCACTCAATCCAACAATCAGGTGCTCCGGCGACTTATTGACAAAAATACTGATCACGGTAATAATCGTCACCGTATATAAAAACACCTTGATCAGCTGGATAAAAAAAGTAATCGGACGGTTTTTCGAAATCGGATAACTTTCGTATATTTTATTTATGGCATTCAGTAAAGCCGTTATAATGAAAAGCGAAGCCACCACCAGCCAGATATCCACCATCCGCCGGAGAATATATTTATGTTCCCAATCGATAAAAGTAAGAATCACATAAGCCGCAATCGGAGGAATCAGATAAGCCAGTTTATTGAAAAAACGCTGCTCATACAAAATGTCGTCCCAGTTACTTTTGGTTTTACCCACCAAAAATTTAATCCATTTTCCTATCCATTTCCGGGCGATCACATAAACCAGCACGGCAACAAGAATTGTAACGGCAATTTTCAACAGCGTATCCCCCGTAGATGAAATGCCCGGAATATTCCATTCCTGCACCCGGTGTAACAGTGTTGTAGAATCTCTCATCATACTAATTTTATTTCATCCGGCTGTATTCAGGCCACAAAAACTACAAATCATCCTATTTTCAGGCCTATCCCCCTATTAAATTTAAGTTAAAGCGCGGATCTCCCCCTCTATTAAATCGTAAATAAAGCTATTTTTGTTTCAGGATATTTAAAAATAAAATTATGAAGCAAAAACTAATATTACTCCTGTTTTTCTGCCTGCTTTCGGTACAAGCCGTATTGGCACAGTCCGGGCTCGAAGCCCCCCTGCCCAAAGACCCGAACACGGTGATCGGCAAACTACCCAACGGCATCACTTACTATCTCCGCCACAATCAGGAGCCGAAAGACAGAGCCAGTTTCTATATCATCCGGAACGCCGGAGCATTGCTTGAAAACGACGAACAAGACGGACTCGCCCACTTTCTGGAGCACATGGCGTTCAACGGAACAAAAAATTTTCCGGGGAAAGGCATTATTTCCACCCTTGAAAAATACGGGGTGGCTTTCGGGCGCAACATCAACGCCTACACTTCCCACAACGAAACCGTGTATAACATCAGCGCCGTACCCACGACGAACGAAAAATTGCTGGATACCTGCCTGCTGATCCTCCACGACTGGTCGTATTACCTGACACTCGACGAAAAGGAAATCGACGAGGAACGCGGAGTCATCGCAGAAGAATGGAGAACCCGCAGAAATTCGAATTTCCGCCTCCAGGCACAGAGGAGGCCGGTATTGTTGAAAGACTCCAAATATGCCGTACGCGACGTGATCGGAAGCCTGGATGTGATTAAAACGTTCAAGCCTCAGACCATTCGCGATTTTTATCACGACTGGTATCGCACCGACCTCGAAGCCATTGCGATCGTGGGCGATTTCGATGTGGCCAAAATGGAACAGAAAGTCAAAGATATGTTCTCCTCTATCCCGGCCATAGAAAATCCGCAGGAACGCCCTTTCTATGCCATTCCGGAACACGATGAAATGTATTTCGCCGTAATCACCGACAAAGAAGCCCAGCGTTCTACGGTGAGCATCACCACCATCCTGCCGGAGAAAAGCGCAGAGGAGAAAAATACACATGCTTACCTGAAAGAAGCATTGATCGCCAATTTCTATAACAGTATGGTCGGCTCCCGCATCAACGAACTGATGCAAAAAGGCGATCCTCCTTTTATCAATGCCGGCATCGGTTTCGGCGGATTGGTCAGAGGCTATAACTCATACAACATCACCGCCATCGCCAAACCGAATCAGGAAGACGTCGCCCTGGAAGCCGTGCTGGCCGAAAACGAAAAAATCAAGCGCTTCGGCTTCACGGAAAGCGAACTGGAACGGGTGAAAACCAACATGCTGGTGGGCTTGGAATCCGCTTATAAGGAAAAAGACAAAACCAACAACGAAAGCTACATCAGCGAAATGCAATCCAACTTCCTGGAAGACGAACCGATCGTCGATTTCGAATATTACTACGAATTTGCCAAACAGGTGATCCCGACCATCACCCTGGAAGAAGTATCCGCTAAAGCCCGGGAATGGAATACCCCGAAAAACCGGGTGATGATAATTTCCGGCCCGTCCGAAGACGCCGAGCATCTCACTCAGGAAGAAGCGATGGCGATCATCGGCAAGGTGGAAAAAGCCGACCTGGAAGCCTACGAAGATCATGTGCAGACCGCTTCGCTCATCAGCGAAGAGTTACCGGGTTCGAAAATCGTCAAAACCAAGAAACTACCGAAATTCGATGCCGAAGAATGGACGCTCGCCAACGGGGCGAAAGTGGTATTCCGCAAAGCGGACTACGACAAAGATGCGGTAGCCCTGGCTTCTTACAGCAAAGGAGGGACTTCGCTCTACGATATCGACATGCTGCCGTCGGCCTCCAACGTCGGAGCGTTGATAGGCGCCTACGGATTAGGCGATTTCGATGCCGTAACCTTACGCAAAATGCTGACCGGAAAAATGGCGTCCTGCAGCGTATCGGTGGGGTCCATGTCGGAAAGCGTAAGCGGCAGCTCCACGCCGAAAGACTTCGAAACCATGTTACAGTTGCTTTACCTGCGTTTTGAAAAACCGCGTTTCGATGCCGAAGCCCACGAAGCGATCATGAGCCGCAACCGGGCCGCAATCGCCAATCAGCAAAAAAATCCGCAAAAGATCATACAGGATTCGATCTCACTGATCATGAGCGATTACAATCCCCGCACCCTGCTTTTTAACGAAAAATACCTGGACAGAATATCCCTTGAAAAGATCGAAGAAGTTTACCGCGACCGTATCAAAGATGCCAGCGATTTTACCTTCTTCATCGTGGGAAATATCGATGCCGACACCGTAAAACCGCTGGTAGAAAAATACATCGGTTCCCTGAAATCGGTAAACCGGAAAGAAACCTGGCGCGACAATAACGTGAGAGGCCCGAAAGGCAGAACGGAGAAAGTGATCGACATCGCTCTCGAAACCCCGAAATCCACCGTTGTGACCAAATTTTCAAAGGATATGAAATACAGTGTTTATAACAACCTTTGCAACAACATTCTGGAAGGAGTGCTGGAACTGAGGTACACCGAAAATATCCGCGAAAAGGAAGGAGGGACCTATGGAGTTTCCGTGAATGCAGGATCGGTACGCCAGCCGTATCAGAATTACAACATAAGCATGATTTTCGATTGCGACCCGGAAAGAGCCGCCCAACTGAAATCATTGATCTATGCTGAAACCGAAAAAATAATGCAGGAAGGCCCTACCGCAGAGGAAGTTCATAAAGTGGTTTCCAACCTCAGGAAAAACTACGAGCAATCCAAGCAACACAATAGCTACTGGCTGAACAACATTTACAGCGAATATGTCACCGGCATTAAATTCGATCCGGAAGGATATGAAAAAATGATGGATAAAATCACGCCGAAAGACATCCAAAAATTCGCCCGGTCTTTATTCGAAAACGCCGATGTGATAGACCTCGTCTTTCAACCGAAAAAATAAAACGGTTTTATCCGTCACAAAAATTTATTCATCAAAAAAGGTTGCCGGTTTATTCGGCAACCTTTTTTCTTACTTTTATTATTTTTTCCTCCCCTCCTCATGGCAACACCTCCGCTTTCCGCATACGGGAAGCAGGACATGCGAACCTTCGGATTATTCAAGGTGAATCTTCAACTTCCGGTCTTTTACGAGAATATAATAATCCCCTGCCTCCAAAAAACGCTTCCCGTCACCATCCACAAAAGCAAGATCACGATCCGTATCGATCTCAAAGCGGAACACTTTGGTCTCTCCGGCCTTGACCGATTGTTTCTCAAAAAATTTCAACTCTTTCACGGGGCGCGAAATAGAACAAACCGGATCACAGATAAACCAATGCACCGTTTCCATCCCGTCGCGGTCGCCCGTATTGGTCACAGCAACCTCGACGGTCAGTTTATCGCCGCGTTTCACCTTATCGGTCGAAGCTTTTAAATCGCCGTATTTGTACTCCGTATAACTCAGCCCATACCCGAAATCATACAAAGGCGTACTCGGAATATCCTGATAACGTCCCAAATTTCCTTTACGGGCCGGAGCACGATGATTATAATAAATAGGCACCTGCCCGGTAGAATAAGGAAAAGTTATCGCCAATCTGCCGGAAGGATTCACCCGGCCTGAAAGAACCCCGGCCACCGGTTTGCCTCCGGGCACACCCGGCTGCCACATTTCGACGATGGCATCCGCCTGTTTCTCGATACGGGGCAGCTCCAAAGGACGGCCATTGGCCAGCAATACCACAACCGGCTTACCCGCTTTTTTCAGTTCCGATAAAAGCTCTTCCTGAATGGCCGGCAACGCAATGGTAGAACGGGAAGCATTTTCTCCACTCCATCCCCGTTTTTCTCCCAGGCACAACACAACCACATCCGCCTGTTCTGCCACAGCCAGTGCCTCGGCAAAACCGTTACGGTCTTCTCCGTCGAAACCGCAGCCCTGCGCATAAAGAATATCGGTTTTACCTGCAAATTCACGAATCATCGCATCGTAAATACTGCAAACATCCTCGGCTTTGCCGTGTGCCCACCAGCTACCCAGCAAATCGGCCTGATTTTTTGCCATAGGACCTATCAACGCCATTTTTTTCACTCCCGACAGAGGCAAAAGGTTCCCGGAATTTTTCAACAGCACCATGGTTTCTTCCGCCATCCGCTCCACGATACGAAGGTCTTCGGAGAGCAAAAAACGCTTCTCCGGCTTTACCTCTTTGGTATAGGGAGCATCGAACAAACCGAGGCGAAATTTAAGCCGAAGCACCCGGCGAACGGCATCGTCCACATTCTCCATCGGAACTTTACCTTCTTTTACCAATTCGGCTAAATATTTCCGATAGCAATTATCCAGCATATCCATTTCTACACCTGCCATAAAAGCTTTTTCGGCAGCCTCTTTCTCGTCGGCAGCCACTCCCTGGTTGATAAGCTGTACCACCGCAGCCCAATCCGAAACGACAAAACCGTCATGCTTCCAGCGTTTCTTCAACACTTCGGTCAATGTATAGTGATTGGCAGAAGCCGGGACGCCGCTGATATCGTTAAAACCGCTCATTAAAGTGGCCGCACCGGCCTTCACTCCGGCTTCGTAAGGCGGCAGGTAAGTATCCCACAACGATTGCCGGGAAATTTCCGAATATACATAATCGCGTCCGGCTTCGGAAGCACCGTATCCCACATAATGTTTCAGACAGGCGGCCACACGCTTGTCCGAAGTCAGGTCGTCGCCCTGGTATCCCCTGACCGAAGCCACGGCAAACACTCCGGTTGCATACGGATCTTCTCCGTACCCTTCCGCCACACGTCCCCAGCGGGCATCACGCGCCACGTCGATCATAGGCGAAAACGTCCAATCCACGCCGGACCTGCGCGCCTCCTGCGCCGCCACCGCACTGACTTGTTCGGTCAAATCCGGATTCCAGGAGCAGGCCTGTGCCAGAGGGATAGGATAAATCGTACGGAAACCGTGTATCACATCGTAACCGAAAAGAACGGGAATCCCTAAACGGGAATTATTCATCGCTTTCTTCTGCAATTCGTTACGCAACTGCGGATTCATATCGAAATAGATAACCGAGCCAATCTCCGCCGGAACATTCTTTATGGCCTCACCGATATTATTGATATTGTTATTAGAACCCAAAGTGTATTGATTCAGCTGATACACCTTTTCTTCCAACGTCATCCGCGAAAGTAAATCTTCTACGCGTTGTTCCACCGGAGCTTTGGCGTTCTTATACAAAGGCTTGTTCTTGTCGTTAGCCCATATCTGTGCGCTTGTCAAAAGCATCGACAAGCACAAAAATTGTAACATTCGTGTGTGTTTCATCATAAAAATATTTAAATACTCGCCCGTTAATAAAATCGATGTCCGATCTCCCCGTCCCACCGGGGGTAAGTCCGTCCATCGACATATATAATACCGTGACAAGGTATTAAGAAAATCTAAAATTTGCAATAAGTAAACTAAATATAACCTATGTTTTCCCAGAAAAGCAACTCCCCTATATTATAAAAACAACCGGTATCGGGAAATCGGCACAAACTCAGCAAGCCGACATTTGCGGGGGGATACACACAGGCTAAAAATCATATACCATTTGTATCCCACCTCTATCTCCGAGAAAGAAAATAAAGAAAATAAAACACCGGACAAAACTTTCTTTCTTTTCTCATTCGTTTTCATTTTTTAAATAAAAAATTTTACAAAGTGGTAGCAAATACAGATTTTTCGCTATATTTACACCACGAAAAAAATACGTGTGGGCAAGTGGGCTAACGTTTGCGTTGGATTTATATGATAATTATTTAAATACTTACAACATGTCACAAAACAAACAAAATTTTGCCATTCCATTGGCGTTTGTGGGGATGATGTTCTTTGCGATCGGGTTCGCATTGGGAATCAATTCCTTTTTAATCCCGGTATTGCAGGGTTCGCTGAACATATCTGCCGGAGTTACCTACCTGATCATAGCGGCTACCTTCCTGCCTTTCCTGATCTTCGGTTATCCGGCTTCCATGACGATCAAGGCGATCGGTTACAAACGCACCATGGCTCTGTCGTTCCTGATGTTCGCCGTAGCTTTCGGATTATTCATCCCGGCTGCAAGCAACCAAAGCTTTACCTTCTTTTTGATCGCTTCTTTCATTAGCGGTACGGCAAATGCTTTTTTGCAGGCATCTGTAAACCCGTATATCACGATCTTAGGCCCTATCGAAAGTGCTGCCCGCCGGATCAGTATCATGGGTATCTGCAATAAACTGGCATGGCCGGTGGCTCCCTGGTTTTTGGCATTCGTCATCGGGAAACAAACCATTGACACCCAGATCACCGACCTTTTCACTCCTTTTTATATCATTATCACCGTATTCATTCTTTTAGGCATCATTTCTCTGATCGCTCCGCTTCCGGAAGTGAAAGCCGTAGGAGAAGACGAAGAAAGCGCAGCGGACTGCCCGTATGCCAACACCAAAACCAGCGTATTCCAGTTCCCGCACCTGCTGTTGGGATGCCTGGCGCTATTCTTTTATGTCGGGGCTGAAACCATCTCGCTGGGTACCTTAGTGGATTACGCAACCGCCCTGAATTTACCGAACGCCGACCTTTACGCCTGGATTGCCCCGGTGGGAATGGTCATCGGTTACATCTGCGGTATTATTTTCATTCCGAAATACATCAGTCAGGCTACGGCCTTAAAAATATGCGCCATCCTGGCCATCATAGGATCGCTTCTGGTGGTGCTGACACCGGGCTCGGTTTCTATCTGGTTCATCTCGTTTATGGCACTGGGCTGCTCCCTGATGTGGCCGGCATTATGGCCGCTGGCTATGGCAGACCTCGGAAAATTCACCAAAGCCGGTTCATCCCTGCTGATCATGGCAATGGCCGGACCGGTTATCATCCTACCGCTATTGGGTAAACTGAAAGATATGTTCGGCATGCAAAACGCATATTGGCTTTGCGTTCCGTGTTTCATCTACATTCTATACTACGGAATCAGCGGATACAAGATCAGAACGAAATAAACCTGAAATTAAAATAAACAAAGCTGTCCGGCTTTTCGCCGGGCGGTTTTCAATTATTAATCATAAACACTCACAGCATGGACAGATTAGATAACATTTGCAGCCAGTTCAACCTGGAAGGTACAATTTTAACTGTAAAACCGTTAGGCGAAGGCTTTATCAACGACACTTTATTGATTACAACCGCAGAAGCTACCGCCCCCAACTATATTTTACAACGGAAAAATAAAAACATTTTCCAGAATATTCCGGCGATGATGGAAAACATCCAGAAGGTAACCAACCATCTGAAAAAGAAAATCGTTGCTGCCGGAGGCGATCCGATGCGCGAAGCCATGACGATCATCCCGACCAAAGACGGAAAACTTTATTACAAAGACGAAGACGGCGAATTCTGGGCGGTATGTATCTTCATCAGCGATACGATCGACTATCAGAAAGCCGACACTCCGGAACTGGCTTATCAGGGCGGAAAAGGAATCGGTAAATTCCAGTTTATGCTGTCCGATTTCACAGAGCCCCTGACCGATATTCTGCCGGGATTCCACAACATCCGTTACCGTTTCAAACAATGGGACGAAGTGCTGGCCAAAGACCCTGTGGGACGTAAAGCCACCGTGCCGAGCGAAATCCAGTGGATCGAACGCCGCCGCGATGAAATGCTTCGTTTCTGGGAATTGGTAGAAAACGGAACCATCCCTACCCGCGTCACCCATAACGATACCAAGATCAACAATATCCTGTTCGATAAACAAGGGAACGTACTTTGCGTGATCGACCTCGACACCGTTCTGAGCAGTACTTGTCTGAACGATTACGGCGATGCGATGCGTTCGTACACGAACACCGGACTGGAAGACGACGAAAATCTGGATAACGTATCCATGAACCTCGATATTTTCCGGGGATATACCCAGGGGTATCTTTCTGAAACGGCTAAATTTCTGAATCAGGCTGAAATCGACTATCTGGCTTTCTCCGCTAAATATATCACCTACGAACAAGTATTGCGCTTCCTGATGGACTACATCGACGGAGACAAATATTACAAAGTGAAAAATCAGGTACACAACCTGGTACGTGCCCGCGCCCAGCACAAGCTGCTGCAAAGCATGGAAGAACAATACTCCAAAATGTGCGATATTGTAAAAGAAGAGGTTGCTAAATATAAATAACCTATGTTTACGATTTCCAGAATCAATACATTGAATTCACAGAATCTGACCGAAGCCTCCGCCCTGCTGGACGAGGTTTCGGCTCAGCCTGTCGCCTGTAATAACTGGAAGGCCGGCTATCCTTATTCCCCGGAAGTAAAGTTTCGCATGGCGCACAACGGCCCAGAACTTTTTATAAAATTCACGGTGACCGAAGAGTGCACGATGGCCAGGGTGACCGAAGACAACGGGGAAGTGTGGACAGATTCCTGTGTGGAATTTTTTCTGGCGTTAGACGATACAGGATATTATAATTTTGAATTTACCTGCATCGGCAAAGCATTGCTGGGTTTCCGCAAAGAACGCCCGGCAGCCGTACACGCCACGCCGGAAATTATGGCTTCGATCAAGCGTTTCCCTACGTTGGGAACTCAGAATTTCGACGAAAAAAAAGGCAAAAATCATTGGGAACTGACTGTCGCCATCCCGGCCACCGCTTTGTTCCGCCACAGCGCGGATAAGTGGGCAGGACTGGAAGCGACTGCCAATGTATATAAATGCGGCGACAATCTGTCGCAACCGCATTTCTTATCGTGGCAGCCGATCGACACGCCTCAACCCGATTTTCACGTCGCCCGTTGTTTTACGGCAGTGAAATTTGCTGAATAAAACGAATCAGGGAGGCCGGAAAATACAAGGCCTCCCTTTTTAAAATGTAGCGAAGCATTAAAGATGTCCTGGAAATGCCGGGAACCGGGAGCCCGGAAAGACCGCTCCTCCGGAAATCGGTGTGTAACATTTCAACATGACAAAACGAATCTTACTGAAAAATGGTCGGCAGGCAAAACCGACGGGACTTTAAACCAGAAAAGCGGAAAAATGAAAGATAAAGCATATATCGGATTATTGGCAGGAGTGGTTTCCCCTTTCGTGGTGATTCTGCTTTTCTATCTTTTCCGATTCAATTACCTGACTGTCGAAGAGTTTATTCATCAATCCATTTTACTCAAAGTACATTTCAAGATTATTTCGATCGGCGTATTTTTTGCAGACCTCGCCCTATTCTACCTGTTCCTGCGATTAAACAAAAATAACGCCGCAAAGGGCGTTATTCTGGCTGTATTTCTGTACTTTTTCTTCTTTTTGGTTTTCTAAGCGGCGGTTTTTACTTTTTCCCCGCTTGTCTCTTTATATTCTATCCCCGAAGTTTCCTTATCCCCTCTCCTCTTTGCCGCCTTCGTTTCTCTCCCGTCTCTTCCCCCCCACAGCCGAAACATTCCGCTTTCAACGGCACTTCGCCCCCAACGGGTTTCTCTCCTTCCGTTCCGCCGCTACTGTACTGCGACGGCTTACTTCTGTTCCGGCTTCACTTCCTCATAGTCGGCATCTTCCACATCCTGTCTCCCGTCCATGCGCTCTATTTTTTCCTTCTCGTCGTTACTCTTCCGCAACTTATTGATGGCATATTGATTGATCAAATCGGTAATCCCGTAAAAAACAAGGGTGGCACCGAACAAAATAAATACGCCCTCGGCAGAGGAAAAAGGATCGAACAACACGATGATCCCTGCAATTAAAATAATCACCGGGAACAAATAGCTGACCGGAGACACATACCCGAATTGCCGGGCTGCCGCCAAAGTCACGAATTGCCCGACTGCCGCCACCACCAAGATAAAACCTAACAAAAACATCAGGATCGTGGCGAAAGAAGACGGAAAACACACTAACAGCAATCCCAGGATAATACTTCCGAAGCCCGTGAGAGACACCATTTTTCCGGGATGTTCCTCCCGGTTTTTATAGGACACGAACAGAGAAACCAGCCCGGTAATCAAAAAGATCACTCCGATTGCCATAATAATATATCGTATTGCTGCGCCCGGCCACATTACCAAAACAAGCCCCAATAAGATAGAAATTACCGACCTATAAATGGAATTACGGTAATTGGTAGAAGTATAAACGATTTTCATAAATTATTAATATAGTTTTCAATATAACGAAAGTAGTCATTTTTTTGTTATAAAGAAACGGTAATCGCAAAAAAATAACCACTTTTTACCCTTCATCCCTTTAGCTTTTCCTTG
>ENA-UEQO01000813-UEQO01000813.1-human-gut-metagenome-genome-assembly--contig:-NODE-813-length-34966-cov-21.512826_pt1 | contig 34966 bp, 35 predicted proteins | sample MGYA00242938_ERZ507940 | MGnify/ENA primary metagenome ERZ507940 (study PRJEB26167, sample SAMN06115517) | human gut metagenome | host: Homo sapiens | place: China:Chongqing | collected 2014-12-03... | reverse complement strand
TATCCTTTCATGGAGATACGTAACCCTTTCAACCCTGGGTTGTCTTTGATGAATTGTGCCAGGGAACGCGCACGTACTTTTTCCTCTGCCTTTACTTTAACATCAAGGGCTTTCTGTCCTTGTTTTCTTTCCATTTCAGGAGTTGCTTGTATATCTCTCTTTTCATAACTAACTGGAATTTAAATGTTTATGTTGCAAAGATACACTTTTTCGATGATAAAAACAAGAAAATTACACACTTTTTCGATGATAACGAATGTTAAATCATACATTTTTTCGAGGATAAGGTAGTAAAAAGACAGATTTATACTAGATTTTTTTGAAAAAAGTGAATGGTAAATGCTGATTATTCAGAAAGTTTTTGTACTTTTGCAATCAGAATGATTTCTCGCAAGAGTTTGACTTCTATTTTTTTGATGGTTAAATTAGCGTTTGCTATTCGGTCATGCACATTGGAACGTAGGAAACTTCAATAAAAAGCAGGAATACCGACAGATAGTAAGCGTCCGCTATAGCGTGGGCGTTACTTGTCGTTTTCCTCAGCTTTTCCTACGGCTGCAATGTGGACAGGTTTCGTCCACGTGTTTTGTATCCGTAGGTGATGTAGAGAACGATGGCTTCGCAATTATAATCTATCGGATTCACTAATTTAATAACATTAAAAGCTTAGCTATCGGCATAACGGGCACAACTTATGAAAAAGTTACATTTTTCTTTAATGGCGATTCTTTTCGCCTTGTTTTCAATGGTGTCTTTCACCGCTTGTTCATCTTCGGATGATGACGACACTCCGGCTACTGGTGATATTAAGACCAACATCGTTGGTACATGGGAACTTACGCATATTAAGGGGTGGTATTGGGCTGATGATGAGGATGAAAGCCATATCACTGTAGATAAAAGTCCTGAAAGTGATGATAAATTTAGATTTTCTCTCAATGCTAATGGTGGTTGCATTTGGTATGATTATGATGCAGGGACTTGGAAATCTTATTCAGGAATTACTAAATATGAATTGAATGCCAACATTTTGATTATTAAGGATTACTATTATTCTGGGGATGAAACAGATTGGAAAACTTGTAAGCGCTTTAAGATTACTTCGATCAAAGATAATACGATGATTTGTACTGTTTACCTTATGGATGAGGGAGATACCGAATTTACATTTACGAAAAGATAAATATTAAAATAAACTAAGGATAGAGAAAAGCAGTATGTTGCGTGTTTTTCATACTGCTTTTCAGCTTACTTTTTGATTCTGTTGTTCTGGCGCAGAGAGTTGATCTGTGCCAACTTCTGCTCCCGCGAGTAAGGATGCAATAACATGTATTGTTCCCCCTTTAACGCAGCCAAGCTGCTCTGACGGTGAAAATCGTTTATATAAGATCTTTCCAGTACTGAATTGTTCTGCATAATCATCTAATTTTGCTAGACCTTCAGATGTAAATCCTTCATTGATTATGTCGCTGATGGACATCCAAAAATCATGGTTCGTCATATTTACTTGTTTTAATTGCTACAAAATTACGGTTTTTCTTTGATAACACCAAATTATTTGGGCTTTATTTCGCATTTTCCAGCAAATTGTTTTAATACATCTTTCATTTCCCGTTGTCCTTGAAATTACATGGCGATGTAGGAATCTCTGCGTCGGGACGTAGGAAAGATTACGTCGCCATGTAGTAAAGTCTACGTCGGGACGTAATTTCTGGGGTATCTATAAGGTATTGTATCAGATTCTTTTTAGATTTAGCGTCGAGTTTATACGCACACGAGAAAAGTTTTTTATGAAAAAAGTCTCAAAGTATCATCTTTTGGGTTAAGTAATGGTATAAATAACTGATATATAATAATATACAAGAATGACACTTTTCGGATTACTTTACAAAAAGTATCATCGAAGTATCATGAATGTGATAGAAGTATCATGAAATTGCCATAGAAGTATCACCAAACCATCATAAAACCATCACAAAATCGTTATAAAGCATTATGCATAATATCGAAGCCGCCGACTTGCGAGAAGTGCCCAAAAATCGTCCGATACTTTGGGCACTCGATGCCTACTATATGGGCAATGAGTGCCCGTTACTTGTTCTCTCAATGCCCGACACTTGGTCCCTGAGTGCCCACTTGATGGTCTCTTACAGACCACTTTATGTGCTTTTATTCCTAATTCTGGTTGTCAATCTTTTCTCTTATTCCTAGTTTGTATTGACATTCTTTACATTCTGAAAAAGTAGACGCTATTAATTTTATAAAACTGGAATAGTAGATATTTCTTTTTAGCCTTTTAATTTACCTCAAAGCCGAAATTTATGATACTTCTTGCAATTTTATGATACTTCGATGATACTTTTCTGTAAAATATTTCGAAAGTCTCATTTTTGTATATCGCAATGTATCAGATGTTTAGAATGTTATTTTCTCTAAATAATGATACTTTGATACTTTTCTCACAAAAAACTTTTATGTGCAGGAAATAAATGGGGAGAAAATGCAGAAGCTGAGTGCTATTGTGACCACGATTTCTGATAAGCAGTATCATAATGATTAACTGCCTGGAGAAGGTTGTAGATAGGGTTGATTTAGCAGAATGAGTTGGTTCTACAGGATGACGGAGTCGGCTCGATGGGATAAAGGAGTCAACTCTATAGGTTGATGCAAGCGTCTTCGTGAGTTGAAAGACATTACTCCTCGGGTTCCAGGAGATACCTTCTCAGAAGTTGCCACTAGGCTCAGCAGGTCTGCCGAGCCTAGTTGATACACTTTATTCTAGCCGATATTTCTCTCATATCATCCGGAAGAAAAGAGATTGCCTTCTCTTTCATATCTTGCGGAATACCATATCGGGCTTCGGCGATACTGCCAACGATGGCTCCGATGGTATCGCTATCGCCGCCATGAGATATGGCTAGGCGGATGGCATCCTCGAAGGATGAGGCTTGCGAGAGGAGATAGAAGGATAATGGCACGGCATCCATGCAGGTTTCATCGAATTTGCCTTTCGGATAATCTCGGGTATCGAAATCCTCGTAATAGCTGCGGGCGATATCCTTGAAGGCTTTCATTGCTTCATCATCTGGCAGATGACTTTCCTTGCTCTTGCGGAAATGCCAGATGGCATGAGCCACGGCTTTGGCTCCCTTGATTCCTTCGGGATGGTTATGAGTAGGAAGAGCCGTTTTCTCTGCCTCTTCCAAAACCTGCGACAGGTCATCGAATAGCCAAGCCACCGGCGATACTCGCATTGCCGAACCATTGCCAAAACTATTATATGGCTGCGGATCAAGAGAACGAATCCACCCCGCGAATCTTCCGCCATACGCTCCTTTCGGGGAAGGATAGCGGCGGCACCAATCCAGCAGACTTTCCTGATAGCTTCGTCCGTTTAATATCGCATCGGCTATCGCCACCGTACAAATGGTATCATCGGTGAAGTCGCATCCTTCGCCGAACATCTCGAAATCATAATCAAACGTATTGTTGAACTCATATTTTGAGCCAGCAATATCTCCTATGATTGCTCCTAACATAAGCTACTAATTCTCTATAACTTTATTCTATCACCTCCCAGAAACTCTCAGGCAGGCTGATGTTCTTCATCTCCTTTGCCTTCTCGAACAATGGGGCGATGTCTTCGGCTTCGAAACCGGCGATGCCGCAACCTATTGGGGTTACCAGGAAATGAAGATCGGGATGCTGATGGGCAAAGATAATGAATTCCTCCACATATGGACGGATGGTTTCCACGCCGCCCTGCATTGTAGGGATGGCATAACTCTGCCCCTGCAAGCCTACACCCTTGCCCATGACGGCACCGAAATGTAATCGGGCTATACGGGCAGCACCACCACCATGCATGCCAGCCAGATTGCTGCCAAACACAAAAATCTCGTTCTCCTTCAATGAATCAATCCAGCTAGGAGTGATTCTTCCCTTCTTCATATCTTCCATATTCTTCTTATTATTAAATATGTTATTGCTATTATCTGTCGCTTCCTCGCAGCACTTGCATTCGGACATCATTCTCGGCATCGACATCTTCGGAGCACTTTCGATACATGCGTCTTCGTCGCCGAACGACAGATAGCTTCCGTATTCCGATGCATCGAAGTATCTCTTGAAATAAGGAATCACTACATCGTGCATCATCTTCTGGCAACGCTGGGTAACGGCTGAATGGGATATGCCCAACTGAGCGGCTACGTCCTTGCCCCGGAATCCCTCTATATAGAGCATCTTCAGAATGATACTGTTCTTGCTGTCTCTGCCATAATAGAAATTGCCGATGTCCTCTATCGTCTGATAAAGATCGTGCTCAAACTGGTTGTCGGTGAAAATCAGTTTCTGAAAAATTCTTTTCTTTCTTCATATCGATTCGATATTCTAAATCCGTTTGCAAATATATACTTTTTCTTTGAGAAAGCGGAGAAATAGCTCCTTTTTTCTCTTCTCTATGATATTAAAAGAGAAAAAAGGAGGAAAAATTAAGCAGGTATCGAAAAAAATGCATCCCGCTTTTTACTTTTCCCATTTTGGAAGGTCATATAATCGTAACGTTCATGAAAATAAACGAATATGAGTGTAAATGACAAAGGCATAGTGGATACGCTGAAGGAATGTCCGGAGAACGGATTCAGAATGCTGATGATGAAGTATCAGGAACCGGTTTACTGGCACATACGCCGATTGGTGGTTTCGCATGATGATGCACAGGATGCTTCGCAGGAAACTTTTGTGAGAATCTATCGCTCGTTCAATCAATATCGGGACGACTGCTCACTGAGAAGTTGGATTTACCGCATCGCTACCAACGAGGCCCTGCGGCTCATCAGCAAACGGAAACAGGAAGAAGTTTCTCTGGAATCAGATTCAACGGGCGTCAGTCTCATCCCAGCCGATAATTATATCGACTTCGATGATAAAGTGGCGGTAAAACTGCAGAAAGCGATTCTCTCGCTTCCGCCTAAGCAGCAGCTGGCATTCAATATGAGATATTACGATGAACTCGGGTTCGACGAAATAGCGAAGGTCGCTGATTCCACGCCAGCCAGTATCAAGGCAAGCTATCATGTTGCCAAGGAGAAAATTATCAAGTACATGAATTCGAACGATTAAGTGAGAGTTCTGTGAGTTTTTTAATGGTTATTCAAAATGAAAAAGAAAATGGATACAAATTTTGATTTCAACAAAATCGGGAAGTTTGACTTCGGCAAGGTGGGTAAGCGGATGCCTTATTCTACGCCAGAAGGATTCTTCAAGGAGATGGAAGCCAATATCCTGGAGCAGGTGAAGAATGACAAAACGCAGCCTGTCAGGATACAGCCGAAGAAACGATCTCTGAGGAAGTTGATTTGGACGGCTGCAATAGCTGTGGCTGCATCGGTGGCAGTACTTCTGGTACTCAACATCGATTTCTCAGCCTCTTCTTCCCAGCCTTCACAGGTGAATAACGGAATACAGGAGGTTGATAAGGCTTTCGCTCAGCTGTCTTCTGCCGATCAGGCTTATCTTCTCTCTGTATATCAGGAGGATGTGTTCCTCAACAATTAAACCGATTCAATAATATTTTAAAATGATAGAGTTATGAAACGATTTTTTGGTATTTTAATGATGGTCATCGCCATGATGACAGTTACTACAAGTGTATGTGCACAGGCGCCTAACCAGAAGCAGCGCCTCAGTCGTGAACAGTTGGCAGAAAAGCAGGCTCAGTACATCTCTCGAAATTTGGGGCTTGATGAAAAGACCAACGCTAAGTTTATCGAGACCTATACTGATTATCAGAAAGAGGTATGGGCTTTAGGTCCTCGCCCTCATCACAAGAAGGGCGAAATGAAAACGGATGCTCAAGCCGAACAGGAAATCAAGCAGCGTTTTGAGATGAGCGAGAAGATTCTCAACATCCGTCAGAAATACTACAAGAAGTATTCGCAGTTCCTGAGCCAGCAGCAGATTCAGCGTGTTTACGAACTGGAGCGACAGATGATGAAGCGCTTTGCCCAGAGAGGTTTTCGCAAGGGAATGGGTAAGAATGGAAGACCAGGACCAAGAATGTGGAGACCTGCACAGCAGAAGTGAAAAACAGAATAGGTTTAGCGTAATAATATATTAGTCCTCTTATACAAGGAAAAAAGATTACTTTCTATATTCAAATATATGCGAACGACGATTGGTGCAAGAGCGCGCGCCAATCGTCTTTTCTTTCTCATGTAGTTATTTCTATCATCTTTTCATAAGAGATTTTTCCTGCTTGTTCTTCCAAGCCAGAATCAGGCCGATGACGCCGGCATAGCTCTTTCTGCCGCCTTCTACATGGTTGCCTCTCAGATAGAGTTCGAAGAAGAAATCTTGGGCAGCATCCAGTGCCTTGCATCTTTTGCCCTGCCAGTATTGGCGGTCGCTTTTCAGCAGCCTGATTATCTCAGGACGGATATGTTTCAGATATTTCTCACCTTCCTTTTCGCCGAGGATGTCGAATACATTATATAATACATGGGGCAGAATGTGGTAAAATCCGCTGAATTTCACCGCCTTATCCTGTGATGCCGTACAGACGAGATAACTGTAGAAATTTGCCTCTCCTTCGTTGGCAATACCCAGGAAATGAGCAAATTCATGGGCATAGGTAGCAGGATAATCGTGTGCAAGAATATCGCCGTTTAGCGTAAATTCGCAGAAGAAAGGTCCCATGCTGCCGGTTACACCCGACATCGAACTGATAGGCGTAAACACCATCGTCTTGGCATGCGGATGCTGGTTGAAAGGCGGATTGATGCCCTCCCGATAGCCTATCTTGTTATATTCCTTCAGAACCGCATCCCGCACCCGATTCTTCAGTTTATCATCCACAATACAATTGAATTTTTCACTCTTCCCTTTCCGTTCTTCACTCAAAAGGTTGAGGCTGTCGGCATACTGGTAGGCAAATTTCCGGAACTTCTCTTCCGAAACCTCAGCAGGCTGCATGCCAACTCTATAATAGATGACAGGCTGCGAATAGTTCAGTCCCCAAGCTGCATAAAACCATACATATACCCACAGCAGATATTCAATTACCCTTCCGAAAACCGCCTTTTTCTTCGGATAGCCGCCGCTCTTGGCAGCAAGAAAGATAAACCGACGGGCGAGTTTCTTCCGTAATCCCATCTCGTAGATAGGATAGAGGACGACCCAGGCGATGCTGAAAGCTATGAAAATATCGCCCACGGCAAAAGGAAAGATGCCCGAGATGGGCGAAAGAAGGCTGCCGATAACGGGATAAACACGGTAGGTGTAGATAACTCCCCAGAGAGGAATCATCTTGGTAAGGGTGACGAGGATGAGCAACAGCAGCAGTACCCAGTGGCGCCACTTCATTCTGTCGAGTCGTAAAGTATGTAATATCTTCATCTTGTTTCTTGTTTTTTATCTTGCATGGCTCTTGAACAGAGCTGTTTTTTTGCACTTTTTGCCCCTGATGTGCAGAGATGGTGCAAAAATACAAAAGTTTTCTGAAATATTGACATCAGAAATCTGTTTTTTTAGTAATTTTGCCATATTAAAAGTTGAACTTAATAAATAGAGGAGGAGTTATTATGAAACAGACGCAGGAATCATTCGAGGCTATGAACCTTGAATATGAGAACCTCTATAATGAGGACGATGAACGTAGAGAATATAATTCTGTCTGGTACAGCTAGTTACAATGTATTATAATAAGGCTGTAGCAGAATTGTTAAATTTGTTTTACATATAAAAAAGATCGTTAGGATAATAAAAGACTATGCCATAGTTACTAAAGAAATGATGTAACATAGGCATAGTCTTTTTTTATGTCCTTTCCTTGCTGGCTGTTCTTTCCTGCATTTCTATTTTTCGAAGTGCTGGTAATCTTTGCTGTGTTTCCAGTCACCTCCCCATCGGAATCCTTTTGCCTTGAAAAGCCGGTAGCAGAGGTCGCCTTTCTTAATCATGTAAGCGTGGTTCTTGCTGCGGTCCAGATAGGTGCGGGCGGTGGCAGGTTCCACCACTTCCTTGCCGTTTTTCAGTCGTTTGTGGTAAGGATTGTAGAGGGTGTTGATGTCTACGGCCAGTCCCCTTCCGTGCTTCGATACCGTATGGGTATGCGAGATGAAGCGGAAGTTGAAACTGGAGGAGTTGTTGGCTCTCATCGCCCTTTCGTCGTCGGCATCCCAGTAGTCAATGAGTCTCATCCGTTCTATCGGATATTTCGCCTCGTAGAGCTTTTTCAGAATATCGAGCACATCTGTGGCTATTGCCCTGTTCACCACCATTTCTCCCACGATGTTTCTGCCGTCTTTGTCTACGTGCAGGCATCTTATGTATCTCAGTTCGCTTCTTGCCACGGTACAGTTCTTCTTGTATGTCTTGCCCTGCATCAGACGGAAGATATCATCAGGAATAGTGGAGATGGAGAAGAAATGCTTCTCGCCCAGTTTCCTGATGGTTTGAGAACTGACGTTTTCTCCAGGCTGCTGTGCCTTGGATGGGAGGCAGAAAAGTCCGGAAATAAACAGGCATATCATCAATATATTTTTTGCTTTCATCACGTTTCTCCTTATTTTGCTACGGGTATATAATGCGAATCCTTGATTTCTCCTATCACGATGATGCTGTGCAGACTTCCGATGCAGTCGATGTTTCCCAGGGTGTTGAGCATAAAGTCCTGATAGGCTTTCATGTCGCGGGCATATACCTTGATCTGGAAGTCGTAATCACCGGTGGTGTTGTAGCACTCCGTTATCTGGTCGATGGTCTGCACGGTATCCATGAATTGCTGAATCAGGTCATGGGTATGCTGCTTGAGCCGTATATTGCAGAGCACGATTACGTTGTGCCCCAACTTGTGATGGTCTACGATGGCTCCATATCGCTGGATGTATCCCTCGCGTTCCAGCCGCTTCTGCCGCTCGAAGGTGGGAGAAGGGGAGAGGTTGACTCTTGCAGCAAGTTCCTTTACGGTGAGTCGGGAGTTCTGCTGCAGTAACTTCAGTATTCTGATGTCTGTTTCATCAAGTTTTTCTTCTGTTGTCATTGTTTCTTTATTTCTGTTTTTACTGATTCTTACAGAATAATATTCTGCTGATTTGCTTAATTCGCTGCAAAGATAGTATATTTTTCTGAATTACGGAGAATATTTGGCAAATAAAATTCTTCTTCTTACCTTTGCACCCGCAATTCCGGATGCAAAGCGTCATTCATCGGTAATGACAGGATAAAGAGTCATTCACATCAAATAATAATAAGGAGATAAAAATATGAGCAACGTAAGAAATATACATTTTGAGGCAGTGGGCAGCTATTTGCGCCCTGCAGAGTTGAAGGAAGCGAGAGCTAAGTTTGCTGATGGCAAGATTTCTGCCACCGACCTTCGCGCCGTAGAAGACCGGCTGATTACTGAGGTCATCAGTCAGCAGAAGGCGCATCGCCTGCCTTATATCACCGATGGCGAGTTCCGCCGCAGCTATTGGCATCTCGACTTTATGTGGGGATTCAATGGCGTGGAGCATATCGAACTGGAGCATGGCTACCAGTTTCATGGCGAGGAGACAACCAAGGGTTCTATCCAACTGACCGGCAAGATTACCGGCGAGAATCATCCTTTTATCAGGGATTTCCTCTTTGTAAAGCAGTTTGAGGAGTTGGATGCCAATGGCGAATATATCTTCGAGGCAAAGCAGACGGTTCCTGCTCCGGCTCAGTTCCTTGCCGAACTGTTCCGTGGCAAGAATGCCGAGAATACCCGCAAGTTCTATCCTAACACCACCCAACTGATTGAGGATATTGCCCAGGCTTACCGCACCTTCTTCCAGGAGATTTATGCAGCCGGTTGCCGTACCGTCCAGCTGGATGACTGCACCTGGGGAATGATTGTGGATAGCGATTACTGGACGGCTAAGGTGGGCACAGGTTTCACCCTTGAGCAGGAAGCCCTGCAATATCTGAAGGTGAACAATCTTGCCATCGAGGGCAAACCTGAAGGGTTGACCATCAACACCCACGTATGCCGCGGCAATTATCATTCCTGCTATGCCACCAAGGGTGCCTACGATGCCGTGGCTCCTTATCTTTTCGCTCATGAAAATGTAGATACCTTCTATCTGGAGTATGACGATGAGCGTTCGGGTGGTTTCGAGCCGTTGAAGTATGTGGCTGATGGCAAGAAGGTGGTGCTGGGTCTGGTAACCTCCAAATCTCCGGTGTTGGAAGATAAGGCTACGGTTATCGCCCGCATCCGAGAAGCAGCCAGATATATCCCTCTCAATCGCCTGAGCCTCAGTCCTCAATGCGGTTTCGCCTCTTGCGAGATTGGTAATAAACTGACCGATGCTGAGCAGTGGGCAAAGATAGATCTGGTGAGAGAGATTTCAGAAGAAGTTTGGGGATAATGATATATTCAAGGAGAAGATGTGTTGTCTGTCATGGCTGCACATCTTCTTTTTTATTTACTTTTTTATCAAAAATGTTTGGTGTTTTCATGAATTACTAGTAACTTTGCACCCCGAAAATTACAAACATCATTCATTAAGATTATCAGAGAAAATGGAATATATGTCTCAGGAAGGTTACGATGAGCTCGTGGCCGAACTTCAACACATGGTTAATGTAGAGTTGCCAGCCGTTCGCGATGCGATAGCTGAGGCCCGCGATAAGGGTGACCTCAGTGAGAATTTCGAGTATCATGCAGCCAAGCGTGAGCAGGGCAAGCTTTTGAGCCGCATCAGCTTCAAACAGAAGGTCTTGGAGAATGCCCGTGTCATCGACAAGTCTCGATTGAAGAGCGATACCGTTGGCTTGTTGAGCAAGATTAAGATTACCAATCTCGCCAACAAGTGCAGCATGAATTATACCATAGTGAATCCTCACGAGGCAGATCTTCATAGTGGCAAGATTTCCATCAAGTCGCCTATCGCCAAGGCCCTTCTGGGTAAGAAGGCAGGTGAAGAGGTAATGGTAAAGGTACCAGCCGGCTTGCTCAAATTCCGCCTGGATAGCGTGGAGTTATAATGTTTAATTTAAAAGGAAAATTCCCGATAATTTGAAACTGATCAAACTATCGGGAGTTTCTCTTTTTATTCTAATATTTTTCCAGAATCTTATTCAGTAAGAAGGTGGCATTCTGGTTTCTTGCCACACCCTTCTGTATCTTATAAGTATAGGTAACATCCGTGCCTAAATCTATCTCGAAACAATAGTTGTGGAATTTTCCTGATGCATCATTTTCCATCTTGGAGAGCTCCAGATCGTGGGTAGCGATGATACCGCTCACCGGCTGCTTGGCAATGGCTTCGAGGAACTTTCTCGAACCATTCAGCTTATCCAATGAATTCGTTCCCTTCAGAATCTCATCCAGAATAATCAGCGTTCGGAGTGGCTCCTTATTGTCTTCTCCACTTTCCTTGCAGCACTTTCCCTCAGCACTTTCCCTGCAGAACTTCAGCAGCTCCTCCAGTCTTATCAGCTCAGCATTAAAGTAAGAGATGCCATGCGTCAAATCGTCGGTGGTTCTCATGCTCGAGAACAATCTGAAACGGGAAATCTTCAGCTGATCCGCAAACACCGGCATACCCGCCATTGCCAGGATATAGTTCACGCCCAGCGAACGCAGGAATGTACTCTTTCCCGCCATGTTGGCTCCGGTGATGATATAATAGTTGTCGTCCTTGATGGTGAAATCGTTCTTCACCGCCTTGGCACCCAGGAAAGGATGATAGAGATTCTTACCCTCGAACACGATTTCCGGACTTCCGATTCCTGCATTTTCAGAAACATCGCTTTCGGTATCTGCTTCCGGACTTCCCGAAACAAATTCCGCCTCTTCTGCCTCCGGATGATTATATCTGAAATCCGCCATCGAAACCATTGCATCCATCTCGCTGATGATATGCATCCATTCCTCCATCTTCACCATATAGGTATTCTTCCATTTCAGGAAACTGCGAACCAGGAAGAAATCGCTCAGCATGAAGGCATCGGTGAAGAAAAGACCGAGGAAATTGCCTCTTCTGTCATACCCCTTCAATATCTTTTCCAGTTGGGCAAAGGAAGGCAGGGCATCTGCCAGGGAATTCTGCATCTTCTTGCCTGATTCGCTATGGAAATTGCGCCTGTTGATAAGCTGAAGTATCTGGGCATAGGCGATGAGCTGATGGCGAAGCTTGCCTCCATTGCTGTCTATCTTATCAAGTGTTTGCTTGCAGACGAAGAACACCACCATGTATTGAACCAACACCCACCACAAGGCGAAATTCACCGAAACCATATTGCATATCGACAAAATCACGGAACCAACGACTCCGATAATCAGCAGCCATCCGATAACGAGCGAAATCGGAGCCCCAAACCATGCTGGCACCTCCATCTTCGAAACCTTCTGCATCGCATCCACCACCGCAGCAGAATCAATCTTCTTCATCTTGCCATTCACCATTTTGCCATCCGCAGTTTGGCTTCTGTTCTTTTCGCCAAGTGCCAGAAATTCCATCCGCCAGTTTTCGCCTTCTCCAGCCAATTCCTTCTGCAAATCCCTTCTTCTTTTGATATCCTCCATGCCCAAAGGCGTTTCCCGGGTAAGATTCCTGGCGAGTGCCTCCGAACCGCCCGATGTGATGGTTCGGCAGATGCGGTTGAACAGCGAACTCTTGCCTAAGACATCGAGGTCGAAGGAATAAGGATGCTGCGGATTCTGATAGGAATCGCCCGTCTCGAAAGGCGAGAAATCGCCCTCCAAAGCCTTGATTTCGTCCTGATAAACCTTGAGCAAAGCCGAAAGATGCTCTATCTTCTCCTTGTTCTTGTCGTCAATTCGTCTGATTCCCAGATAGGCAATCAGGCACAGCACTGCCCCCATCAGATAGTTCTGCGTATCTCCATCCAATGCGAAATAGCAGATCAGGAAGGCGAGGATGCCGCCAAAAGCCAGCAGCTCGCCCGTTATGAATCCCGTATTCTTACGCTTCAGGGCAGCCACCTCAGCAGCGTATCGGCTTACATATTGTTGATAATTCTCCTTGATATTCATACTTTTTCTTTATTATGAACTTTTCTCCATCCATTTATTATAGGATATATTCTCCTCTTTCCACTTATCCTTTGCTTCCGCCTGATTCTTCGGATACCCGATGATGAGGGTGTTGAGCGGAATCATCTTCTTGGGCAGATGCAGCAGTTGCTGCATTCCCTCGTATCGTTTTTTCAGGGGATAGAGGGCTGTCCATACACCGCCGAGTCCCAGACCGTGAGCCATCAGCAGAATGTTCTCCGTGGCTGCCGAACAGTCTTGAATCCAGAACTCCTGCTCTGTGCCTTCCAGCGTCTTGTCAAGGCATCCGCAAACCACGATAGCGAGCGGTGCCTGCTTCACCATGCTGGCATAAGGGCTGAACTGTGGTATCTGGTCGAGAATCTCCCGGTCGTTGATAACCACAAAATGCCAAGGCTGCTTGTTGCATGCCGATGGAGCCGCCATGCCGGCACGCAGCATCATCTCCACCTTCTCCCGTTCTACAGGTATGTCTGTATAACTTCTCACCGATGTACGGCTCATGATATTTTCAAAAATCTGATTCTTTTCCATCATTTTGTAGCATTTCTGATTTTTTCTCTTGCGGCATTATTGATCAAAAAACGCCGCATATTTTGCGGCAAAGATACGAAAAAAACGCCGCATCACCAAATTATTTCGTTTTTATCGCCCGATACATCATGTAGTAAGCGTATATATATGCCGATGTCGTTGTTATCATACTGATGATATTCACGCTGGTGAAGGCTGTCTGCTGGGTGTTGTCTGCCAGGTAAAACACTGCCGTCGGGAGGAGATTCGAGCATAGCAGCCATGCGATGAAAACCAGGAAAAGGGCTATGCCCAGTTTGCGCATGTTGCCCCTGTGCTTGCTGCACAGATGACAGCCGGCTATCAGGGAGGCGATGACGGAAATCAGACCCATCGTGCTTTTTGTCCAGGTGAGTATGGAAGCCATTTGGGTAATCTGTCCGTTCTGCATCATCGTTACGAGATGAAGATTGAAGCATTGGCCCAGGATGAATGAGAGCACATAGTAAAGTACCATCAACTCGCTGCAGCGTCGTAGCAATTTTACGCCTGCCGGTAGCGTGTAGCGGAATATTCCCCATAAAGCTATAGGGGCGAGCTGCAAGACCAGTTGCTTGATGGTAACCAGGATGGGACTTATTGGAATCAGGATGGGACTTGTTCTGAAGGATAAGCCCGCTTGTCCGCAAACAGAAAATGCCAGCGAAAACAATGCGAAAATGCAATATGCATACATGGCATATTGTGCAATGCGATTTATATCTATAGAATAACTTTTTCTTTCCATAATTCTACGTTTGATGATTTTATAAACAGCTTATCTTGCATAAAGCCATTGCAAAGATACGAAGTTTTTGGGAAATTCTAGCAAAATAGGTGGAAAATGTTTGGCTATGATATATACTTGTTAAAAGAATGGCAGAGAGACCGATAAAAACTCTTAAAAATCATAACGTATCTTCTTGGATATCAATGTTTGTTGCTATCTTTGCACGGTATGTACTAATAACGCTACATGGATAGATACTAATAGTGCTACCTGGGTATATACTAATTGAAATATAGGTTTAATCATACAATGAATAATATGAAGTTTAATCATACAGTGAATAATATGAAGAAGATATTTTTAGGATTGGCAGCTGCACTGATGTTGACTGCCTGCAATGAGAACAGACAGCCGGAGGCAATGACCAGCGTTGACTCTGCAAGTGTGGTAACCGATTTGATGATGAGTCGCAGAAGCATCCGTGCTTACAAGGATTCCGTCATCAGCCGCGATACCCTGAACGAGATTCTGAAATGCGGCATCCATGCGCCAAACGGGCAGAACCTGCAGTCGTACGAAATCAGAGTGATAGATTCTCCTGCTCTCATCGATTCAATCACCCAAGCCGTGGTAAAGGATAATCCTAAGATAGCAGAGCGCAAGGGCTTCAAGAACATCTTTGTGAATGCTCCATGCGTGGTTTGCATCGCCTACGATACTACTTATGATATGGCGCAGATTGATTGCGGTTTGCTTGGCGAGAACATCATTCTTGCAGCATGGTCAAGGGGCATCGGTTCCTGCTGCCTGGGCAGTTCTGCCCGTTGGATACTGGATTCTCCGTCGGCCAAGCCTTACCTCGACCGCATGGCATTCTCTAAGAATTATAAGCTGCTCTACTGCATCGCCCTGGGTTATCCTGACGAATCGCCGGAGGCAAAGCCAAGACGCCAGGACATGATAAAGTTCATGGATTAAGATAAATGAAGGTTGATGTCCTGTTTCAGGACATCAACGTTTCCCTCCATAACCCAACAAAAAAAGCATGGCGCAAATCACTGCGCCATGCTCCAATAAAAGAAAACCTTATAGTCAAAATAGAAATTAGCTATTCTTTTTTAGTACTTTGCGTTCTGAGGATCAAAGTTGGTCCAACCGCTCATCCAGTTGGTGCTGCCATCGAAGGCTCCGATGTAGGTTACGGTGTCGAAACCTGTCCAGCCGGCGAAACTTGCGGCACCAAGCAATGGGCTTCCTGCGATAGGAGTATAACCGTCTGCACCAACCAATGAAGTCCATGAATCAAAATACTTGTTGCTCTGCTCTGAGAAGAAGAAGGTGTTGCTGTATGACTTCTGATTCTTGTCGATATCCTGCTTCTTTGCAGCATCGTAGAGATAATCCTCATACTTCTTGTTGGCATCAGTACCAACAGCATCCATACCTGCGAAATATACATTCTGAAGCTTGAATTTGCCTTCCTTGGCATTCTTCACGGTTTCACCCTTCTCACCATCAACAATCAAACCGATAGGCCAGCCTAAGGCCACTGAGTTGATGCAGTTTAGGTTAGAAGAACGGCGAATCTGCATGGCTGACTGGAACTTGCCGAGAGCTGAACCGTTGTTTGGATTGTATGCTCCGGCAGTAATATAATCTGTGGTGTTCTGGAACTTATCATCCAATACCTTAGGACCTACAAAGGTGATGTTAGAGAAGGTTGCCTTGGTACGAGGATCCACGGTAGCACCATCGGCGCAGTTGTCGCTCTCGAAACCGTTGCTCTGAGAGGTGTCGGCTATCTTGCTGTCGCGCAGAGAAAGACCATACTGCACCTTTCCTGAGAAACCGTTATCTGTATCGAAATCATCATCCCAGCCCTTGTAGGCTACGAGATACTTGCAGTTTACTGTACCGCCAAACCACTCGAAGGAATCATCATTGGAATAAGATACCTGAACGTGGTCAATCTCTGTGCCTGAACCTACAGAACCGAGAGTCAAACCATTAATCTCCTTATCCTTCTGGAATGGATAACCGGCAAACTCGATGCGTACATAACTCAAGGCTCCTGAGTTGTCAGCATCATCTGCGCCACCATGCTTGGTACGAGGACCACCCTCTATCTGCTGCTCAGTCTGGTTGTTCTTAGCCTTGCCGCAGAGAATGATGCCACCCCAGTCGCCAGGCTTTCTGCTGCCGGCAGCCTCTTCAGATGTAAAGACGATAGGCTCTGTGGCTGTACCCTTGGCGATGAGCTTGCCGCCACGCTCTGCGATGAGTGCCGCCTTGGTTTGCTTGTCGCCCTTGATAATCGTTCCCGGTTCGATGGTAAGCTCAGCACCATCTGCAATATATACCCATCCCTTGAGGAGATAAGTGCCTTTCTTCAAAGTCTGCTTGCCTGTGAAAACGAATTCCTGGTCGCCGTTGCCAATCTGTGTTCCGTTGGCGTTTTCCTTGTCATCTGTTCCGAAGAGGATGTGGTCGCAAGCCTTCAAGCCGCCATTGGTTGTCCACTTGTAAACTACTTCTGATCCAGGATTTGGAGAAGGAGTTGGATCGTCATTGTCACTGCTGCAGCTGCTCAACATGGCAGATGCTGCGAGGATGCCCATGCATCCTAAAAAATACATCTTGTTCATCATTGTTTCCTGTTTTATTAAACAAACATCTATTATTATCTTTCTTGAAATTCTACGGATAGTCTCTAAAATTTATAGATTGCCTGCAAACCGATGTTTCTACCCGGCTTGTAGCATCTTGCTATTTCTTCTACTTCCTTCTTGCTTCCGTCGCTATACGTTACATCAGCAAACTGCTTGTAATATATCTTTTCAGCAAGAAGATCTCTTACGTTGAGCTTCAGTTCCAGATGTTCGCCGAATTTCTTAGCCAGCGAGAAATCGATGGTGTTGCGAGGCATCTCGTAGCTGTGAGGCACTCGGGAATTGGAGTCATCGCCTGTGCTCCCCTCGCTTCTGCCCACACCGATGATTCGCTTGCCTATGCGGTTGTAGAGCAGGGCGATATCCATCTTTAATGGCGCATTCTTATAGAAGATGCCGGTGTTGATAAGGTATGGCGACTGACCCTGCATCGGTCTGTCTTCTTCCTTCGCTCCCTTCTCAAACTGAACCTTGCTCTTGATGAGGGCACCGTTAAACGACCAACTGAAATCCTTCAATCCTATGAATCCGAGATTCTTTCTGATATCCAGCTCCACACCATAGTTGTTGGCACTCTTTGCATTCTTGTAAGAGTAAATCAAGTCAGTGCCACCAGCCACTGTATAGGTCCACTCGATAGGAGAATCGAAGTGCTTGTAGAAGACTGCCAGCGAAATGAGCTCTCCACGGGATGGATACCACTCATATCGCAGGTCGAGGTTATCGACATAACAGTTCTTCAACTCAGTGTTTCCCTGCACATTGCTGGCAAGGTCGAAGTCGTAATACACCGACGACGATACTTCACGGAATTCTGGGCGGTTAATACTGCGGCCATACGAAAGTCGCACCTGGTGCTGGTCGTTGATCTTATATGTTGTATTGAGAGATGGAAAAACATCATCGGTCTTGTAATGACGGCTCGATTCACTCTTCTCGTAGTCACGGGAATTGGAGATGAGTTCCATATCATTATGCTCGAAGCGGACACCGGCGTGGATGCCGAGTTTGCCAAAGGGGAGAGACAACGCCAGGTATCCGGCGCCTAAGGTGTTGTGTCCGCGGTAGTTATTGCGCATCTGCTTTTCCTCCAGAAGATACAGCTTGTCGTAACCCATGTTTGCCTCGCTGGAGAGCAGGGTTGGGATGTCGCTGTGGCGGAAGTCGGATGGCATGTTGTTATCTGAAACATTCCAGTTGTAGATAAAGTTGCGGGTCTGGTATTCTCGGCTGCGATACTCCCCGTAGGCACCCACCTGCAAGTCTGGCTCAAAGTTGCCAAACTTGAAGTGGTGCTTGTCATTTACACCAAGAGAGAGAATGTGTTCGTCGAGCTGAGTCCACTCGCGGGATATGTCGTTGCCGGTGCTCAGGGCATAAACGCCCGATTCAAGAGCATCGTCGATGAGGTATCTACGACGGTCAGGCAAATGACGGTTAGCATACGCATACCCGATGCTCCAGTCAAGGGCATCGCTAGTGAAGGTGTGCTTGCCGGTAAGCTGACCGTTATATGTAGTTCGACTGCGGTAGTAATACTCTGCGCTTCGCTCCAGGTTCGACTGGGCGCTCACGCCATCACGCCAGGTATATCGGCTGGTAGCCAACTGGTTGAAGATGTTTTTGAGCTGATACTTGTGATTGCCGTCCTTGGAAAGGAAGGTGAAGTTGAGCATCGCTCCGAGTCTCACATTATTATTATACTGGTCGTCAACAGAGTGACGGAGATAGTTCGGCTTGTCATTTGCCACATCATAGATGCCATAGAGATTGTTCTCCATGTTCTCGTAGGTGCGGTATTCGTTGGTATAGTTCAGGGCGGCGAGCATGCCGAGTGTTCTTCCGCCCAGTATCCAGCGCTGGTTTAGGCTGGCTGCCAGTTTCAAATCGCCCAAAGGCTTCTTGTTCTTGATGAGCCAATCATTATTGAATCCGTTGCCCAGGAGCGAAGTAGCATAATCGCCCACCGGTTTTCCGTTGGCATCGAGCTGTGGATTCAAGTCAGCATGGATGCCCCCATTCAGGTTTCTCAAGCCATTGTCGAACCCTAGAAAATCGGTTCCGGAACCTTTTGAGTAAGAAAAGTCCTTGAAGGCAGAAGATGTATTCCAGTTTCCGCCTACGGCGATGTTGAAACTGTTTTCTGCCGGAATCTCCTTGGTGTTGACGATGATGAAACCGCCCGAGTAGTCTGCGGGATATTCAGCCGTTGGCGACTTCACGATGGTGAGGTTGTCAATCTGCGAACTTGGGATGATGTCGAAGGAGAATGCCCTGGAATCAGCCTCAGAACTAGGCACTGCTCCTCCGTTCACCCACACATTGTTATAACGCTGCGACAAGCCACGAACCATCACGAATTTATCGTCGATGAGGCTCACGCCTGGCACTCGGCGTATCACCTCACCCGCATTCGTATCCTGAGTTCTGGATATTTCCTGTGCCGAAACATTACTCACGATGACGGGACTGTTTTTGGCCACCTGTATCATTGCCGCATCCGTATTACGCCTTTCCACTGCGGTAACGGTCACCTCCTTCAGCTGCTGTTCATCAGGTTGCAGCGCAATCACCTGGTCTGCGTCCTTCGCCTGAACCCCGTCAATTTTTTGAGTCTTATATCCTACATAATTTATATATAGTGTATATTTCTTTTCTTTATCCAATCCATCGATCTGGAAGTTTCCGTCGATGTTGGTGATAGCCTTCACGTTGGTTCCATCCACAGTGACGACTGCACCGATGAGTGTCTCTTTCGATTTCTGGTCGATTACGACACCCTTAATCTGTTGCGCCCACGTTGGCATGCTAGCCGCTGAGAGCAATCCTAATACAATAATTCCCCTTTTAGCATTCATAACCTATATCGTTTGATTTCGGTTGCAAAGGTACGGTGGTTATATTACACTGGGGTTGCAATGAGGTTGAAAGGCATTGACGAAGCTGCGACAAAGGTGTTACGGCTGCAACAACTAAAAAAGTTTAAACATTTAACCCTGTATTTGGCGATAAATAAAGAAATAACTATATTTGCATCATGATTACGGAATATGGTATAGAGGCAAAGTCTAATTCTAAGATTATATCAGAATTGGGAGGACGATGCTATACATATAAACATAAAATTTTAAAGCTATGAATATGAGGAGATTTATATTTTTTCTGATTGTCTGCGAGTTCTTTTCTTTGGCATGTATTGCTGCAAATAAAACTATAAAAGGACATATTGTAGATGAATTTGGTAAGAACGTTGAATTCGCTAGCGTATATGTAGATAGTATATATGCGGTATCTGACAAGGACGGAAAATTCTCTCTGGTGGTGCCCGATGGTATGAAACAGGAACTTGTGATTAGTCATATCAGTTATCAGACTAATAAAATTCCTTATGATGTATATAGCAAAAAGACTTCGCTGCTACTTACGTTGAAAGAAAAGACTTGTGATTTGTCAGATATAACAGTCGTTTCCGGTAAAAAGCAGGAAAGTATTCTTGGAAAGGGAGTTCGGGCACCAGGTGATGTTGCATTTCATAACGTTAGAAACACGAAATATGAAACGGGACCCTTATTTGTTGTAAATAAAGACTATTATGTGAAAACAGCCAAATTGCGAGTGCAAAAATGTACTTTTGCTTCATGCACAATTCGTTTAATCATTTATGAAGTAAAGGGAACAGTTTTTGTGCCTGTACAGCATCGACCTTTGTACGTCCGATTATCCGAAATTTCAGATAAGAAGGATTTATCTGTTTGGATAGAAGAACCGTTGAAGCTGGAGCGCAATCATAAATATTATATAGGTGTAGCTGTTATGGCAAGTAGCGGTAATGGCGAAATTCATTTTCCTGCTTATTTCAAGAAGGGCTGCGTAAGAAATCTGTGTACAGATAGGAAAAAGAATTTGCCAGTAACCTTGGGCGTTTCTCTTTATGGTATATCTGCAAAGCATCTTCAGTAAGTCTCCCCCACACGCTTACTTTTCTGTTCGTATGGGGGAACGATGTGTTTGGAACTTTATGCATTTTGCCTGTTTTTACTCCTTTATTTCTTTCATGTTTGCAGGATTATAGGGAGTCAACTGCTGCATCTCCTGCTCTGTTGCTTCAGGCAAGGAAGGTATCTTGTTTCTGATGCAGAAATCGGTAATGGCGGCAGCTGATTCTTTGGGTGTAGAAGAATCCGGTTTGATGGATTGCTTCTTTTCTACATACTCCTTTTCCGTGATATATAGTTCGGTAATCACATGGATGAGTTGCTGCTGATTGTCTTTCTTATGAGAGAAAAGATAGCTGTTGTCAGATTTCTGGAAGAGCAGGTCCTTGAAGGAATAGTAATCTTCAGGACTTATCTGATAGGCTTCCACCACATGGTCGTAGATATCTGTCTGGGTATAACCGAAAAGCTGGTGCGTCAGATTCTTGTAGATAGGAAGCTGGTTGATTTCTATCTGACAAATATTCCGGCTGCTGTCCGTTTGAATACCGCCTATTGTCTGCTGATTGAGCAGGACGAGTTGAGAGCCCAGTGAATCTTTCAGCTGATATTTCTTTCGATATTGCTCAATAAGTGTCTTCTCTTCCGGCCAAGGTCGGAAGGTTCCTTTGTCGCTGACCATGAATGCTCGCTTTTTGTCTTCGGAAACGAGTCGGCTGTTGTGAAGATTTCTTTTGGAATAGGCATTGAGATCCGTCTTTCCATTCTTCAGATTGATGTAATACTCCACGATGCCGTCGTTGAAGTATTTCATTACAGAGTCGTTGGTCTGGTAACTGCGATAATATCCCTTGAGTCTGATGAAGTGAGGCCGATTCCCTGTTACGTTCACATCCTCCAGTTTCTGTATTTTGGTAATATGTCCAGGCATCTTCTCTTCCTTGTTCTGTGCCATGAGACTGGTAGGAAGGAAGAGGAGAAGCACAAACAGATATTTCATATAATGATGATGTCTCATATTGATGATGCTTTAAAAAGAATACTTAATGATGTGTTTATATGAGCTGTTGCTTCTACAGGGAGGCTGCGCAGTTCTTCCTCAACCACATCCCGAAGAAGCGGTCGTAGATGATATAGCTGCCATTGTACTTGTAGATGAATTCTCTATTGATCAGCGTCTTGAGAGCAAGACTCACGCTGCTGGCAGCAGGCAAGTTGTGGCGGCTGATGAAATCCTGCGAAAGAATGGAGGTGACAGCCTTATCCTGGGCAATGGCAGATAGAAGAGCTGCCTGATTGTCAGTAAGGGAATCGTAGTAATTCACGAATGCCACTTCCTGCTCGTTCACCAATTCCAGGGTTACATCATCAATTTCCGCTGTCGTAATTTCCTTTCCGTTCTGATAGAGTCGGTTCAGAATATCCTGGATATACCAGGTTTGACCATCCACCTTATTATATAGATAGGCAAAGGTATCAGGATCCATGGTCAGATTCCGGGTCCCCATCCATCTGTTGGCAAAATGATGATACTCATCCTGGTTGATGAGAGGAAGGTTGAGAATTTGCGAACTTTGATAGAATGGGCGCTTTGCCGACAGGAACATGTCGGTCATCATGTGCTGCTTACTGCCTGCAAAGATGAAATATACATTCGGCAAAAACTGGATATAGGAGCGCAGCAGGGCCTCTGTGCCATCTTCGGGATATTCGGCTATCTGCTGGAACTCGTCGATGGCAATATAGATTCGTTTCTCCGATTGTTTCAGATACTCGAAGATATGTTTGAGAGAATCCTCGCTCTGGCTTGGTGAAACCGTAATCGAGAACGTAGGGATTCCCGTCATCTCATCAAACGACATCGTAGGCTTGTAGCCGGCAAAGAAAGTGGTAATCTTGCGCATGGCAGTTTGTGAGAAAGTATCAACCTTCCCGATAACCGTCTTTGCCAATAATTGGATGAATTGGCTCAGATTTCTTGTGGCATTGATGTCGAGATAGAAACAATGCGTTTCAGGCTCCTGCTTGCTGATGTTCTCAAAGACATGGTGTATGAGTCCCGTCTTTCCGATGCGTCGAGGAGAGATGAGCACGATGTTACGCTCATTCTGCAAAGCCTTCATGATGACTTCCGTCTCTTTTTTGCGGTCGCAGAAGTATTCTGCTCCCTTATATCCGTAGATAACAAATGGGTTATTCAGCTGTTCCATAATGTTTTATATCTATTCCATATTTTATGTTACATGTTTTATGAAATGCAAAGATACTACTTTTTATGTAACTATCGCCACTTCTTTTCCTAATAATTTTTAAAACTTGCATTTTGACAGTGCTTATCCATCAAAAATACTACGCAGAAGAAAAATTTCTCAATCTGTGAAACCAACTTTCATAGGTACATCTTAATTTTGCATCCAAAAAAGAATGTATTAATGTTGTATGATGATGGTTAAACAAATATCAGATAAGAAAGATGTGGAGCCGATAGACTTGCTCCAGGCCTTCGAAATAATCGTAGAAAAGGCAAAAGGGTCTTCTCTCGGAGAAGAGTTTTATCAGAAAGCAGATCCGTATCTTGTTTTTGTTTCTGATAAACTGTGTATCTCCAAGCGAGCAAGTGTTATTATGGCCCTCTTTGCCGACCGGTGTTATGATACCCATATCCGGTTTTCTGATTTGACGGAATTCCTGGATTGTAGAATCCTGACATTGCTCAGATATTCCAACGCAACTCAGGAACTTATCGATAAGGAATATGTTTGTCAGAATCGGATAGAAGGACTCAGCTATAGCATCCCGATGGAGGTGATGGAGGCATTCCAGCATAATCGACGATATATTCCTTCGGATGTGGATGAATTCACAGCCAGAGAACTGTTTGATAAGTTTGATGAACTTTTCTCGAAATGCCGCTGCGAAAAACTGAACAAGCAGGTTTTGAGAAAGAAACTCAGAGCGCTGGTTGTCAAGAATAGCAACCTGGCTTTTGTCAAGGCAATGGCATTGTATGATATAAATGTGGAGGATAAAGACTTTCCGCTTTTCATCTTGCTGTGTACACTCTTTGTTATTGATGGCGATGATGATATCCGTTGCCATGACTTGGATTTCATCTATGAGGAAGGTGAGTCGGTCTGGCGATGGGCTAAGCGAGACCTTAACCAAGGCAATCATCGTTTCTTGCAGAAAAAGTTCATAGAATATACCAACGATGACGGCTTTGCCGACAGGGAATCCTTTAAGATTACAGACAGTGCGAAGAAGCTGCTCTTTTCGGAGATGAACCTTTTTGCTATGCGAGGCTCCCGTCCTAAAGGTGGCATATTATCCTTTGAGAGTATCAAGCCTAAACAGCTGTTTTACAACGACAAGGAACGTAAACTGGTAGAAGAACTCGCAGCTCTTTTGGATGAAAAGAATTTCCAGGGTATCCGAGACCGCTTGAAGGAAACCAATTTCAGAAGTGGCTTTGCCTGCCTATTCTATGGTGCACCAGGTACCGGAAAGACGGAGACGGTTCTTCAGATAGCCAGGAAAACGGGTCGTGACCTTATACAGGTTAACATCTCGGATATCAAGAGTATGTGGGTAGGGGAGAGCGAAAAGAACATCAAGGGTATCTTTGATGATTACAGAAAGATGGTGAAACAATCGGCAAAGACTCCTATTCTGCTCTTCAATGAGGCTGATGCCATCATCGGCAAGCGTATGGTGGGTGCAGAGAAGGCTGTGGATAAACTGGAGAACAATATCCAGAACATCATTCTTCAGGAGATAGAGCAGCTTGATGGCATTCTTATTGCCACAACCAATCTTGCCGAGAATATGGACAAGGCCTTCGAGCGTCGTTTCCTTTATAAAGTGAAGTTCGAAAAGCCTGATTTGCATGGTCGTTTACAGATTTGGCAAACGATGATACCATCTTTGAATGATGCTGATGCTTCTTTCCTTGCCGCCAGATATGATTTCAGTGGTGGAGAGATTGAGAACATTGCCCGCCATTATACCATCCAATCCATTTTGCATGGCAAACCGGCGGATATGCTCAAATCTCTTGTCGGGTATTGCGATAGTGAAAGGCTGGAAGGAAGACCCCCCAAGAGAAAGGTTGGGTTCTGATGCATCACCCATAAAGAAAAGGCGGTAAATACGAAAAATGTATTTGCCGCCTTTTTCTCCTAGTTTCAGATGATTGTATCTGATATTTCTTGATAGATTAAATCTGTTATTCCTTAATTGATTAAATTTGGTATTTCTTGGTGAGATTTCTCAATTTTTCGGCAATATCCTCCCTTAGCCATTGAGGTTCCAATACTTCCATGGTATCCATGTTGGAGAATATCTCCTGTTCAAAATCGAATTCAGGCTTCAGATGGTATTCAAAGATAGAATATTCATCTGTGCGCTCCGTTTCCTTTTGTGAGGTATGGAGAGGAAGGTTGCGGATATAGTTACTTTGGAATGCATCCACCTTGAGTACCACCTTTTGCACCTCAGAATCCTCGTTGTTGATGATGCCGAAGCAATCCTTGAAATATTCAGCAGGATCCAGATCCTCAGGCAATTTGAATGTTTCTTCAGAGATGGTGACATTCTCCATACGGTCGAGCGCATAGCATCTGATGTCATCTGTGCCAGGACTGTAAGCCACCACATACCAACGCTTCTTGAAAGCCTTTACGAAATAAGGATGAATATCAAATTCATGATACTTCTCTGTATTGAAGCTATAGTAGGATATGGAGATGACGCGGTTGTCACGCATTGCCTTGATGATGTCTTCCAGATAGTTTCTGCCAGAAGGCATATCTTCCAGGAGTACACGCTCCTTGAGCTTGTGACTGTTGCCAACCATGGCATTGAGGGAGAAGGCATTAAGCATCCAACTTCTGGCACTTCCTTCCTCGAAGCAGTCGCCATACTCAATGTAATAGCGGTATCCGCTGCCACAGCAGATGCTGATTTCAAACAGTTCCTCGATGGAATGGAGGTTGTTGATGAAGGTACGGCGAGAGAGTTCCGTTCCTTCGCTGAGATCAGAATCCTTCCATCTGCTTTGGATTTCTCTTAGTGTGATGCCGCCCCTTTTTCTGGCTCGATGGATGGTTTCCACGAGCCAGACATATTTGTTCAATTGATTGATAGCCATATTCTGTTTCTTTTATTTGGTTACAAAGATAACGGAAAAGTAGGAAAATATGTTGCACAAGATAGATTTATTTCATGCAGATTTCAATTATTTCATCGTTTTGCGAAAAAAAAAACGAACCTGTGCAGTCAATTTTCATATTTTATTTGTAATTTTGTCATGTCATTCAGAGTTTTGCTATTCTATTCATGCAGCACTAAGATTAGAGGAATTTCTGATATGGCATAATCCTAGGCAGCTTTTTGCAGCTTGGGTGTTTGTAGAATATAAATTATAGTGTTGCGAAGTTAGATAAAATATGGAAAATATTTTAGAATATAATAATTGGGAAGATAAGCTATGGGCTTTGTACAATAGTATTTTTAAGGATGCTTCATATACGATTACAGATGGAGTCATTTTCCCTGATAAGTATGCTTCAACTCCGTTCAAAGTGATGATAATGAACCGAGAGGCTTATGACACAGAACATGCCTCATATAGTCTCAATCAAGATGGTTTTGCAAAAGAGATAGAAGAAGGTATTATTCCTTTCAAAAAACAAAAAACATTACGTAGTCGTCTGCGTCAATATCTTAGTTTGATTCATCTATTGTCAAATAAAGGTTTTAATGAAGTTTCTGAGAAAGAGGTAATAGACTTTGTAAACCAATCTGACAATGATGATTTTGCGTATTACCTTTCTAATGCAGCTTATATCAATATTAAGAAATCTGATGGTAAAAAGCGCTCTGTGCGAAGTGACTTAAAGGAGTATGCTAAGAAGGGAATTGATGTGTTGAAAGAGCAGATTCGATTCTGTAACCCTTCTATTATCTTGGGTGGTGATGTGTGTGACGACATAATTGACGATCTGTTTGAATGGGGAGAGGTGCTTTATGGTGGAGATGGCTATAACCCGGTAAAGATATATGAGTTGGTGATAGATGGTAAATCATATCCATTTATAGATATGTTTCATCCATCAAGAACTCAAAAATATGAGGATGGTGACGAAACAGAAAGTATGTCTATGTATTTTCTCGAATTATTCAAAGGTATGATTAGTGTTGAGAAAGCACGTCCTGGATACTGGAGTAGTCATATGAACAATAAATGTTTTGAGACGAGTGCCTTAAAGTAATAATAGTTCATCTTAATAGTGATAATGAGTCTTTTCATGAAAGAAATCGCATTAGATTCTTTGCTGCTGATAGCTGCTGACGATGTTAGTCAGCAAGCTATCAATCAGCTTCGCTCAGATGGAATATATTCCATCGAGGACCGTTCTTGCACACTTATCAATATGGTAGTGGTATCTACTGCCGAAGGAGCAGAACATGTTCATCAGGTATTGGAGAACCACGAACGTGCCAGAAAGAATGTAGTCGTAAAAATGACTCCGGAACTCTGCATTAAGGATGAATCTGATATCGACTCTATCTTGTCTTTTCAGCAAAATCCAGGCTGTAATCCATACATGGAGTTGAAGCACTTCTTGCAGATGTATAAGGAGAATGTGGAGATTCATGGTATGGTAGGCTTTGATTTCAGAAGTTTCGCCGATATCATCAGAGGAAAGAATTTGGTATCTATCTATTCGTATGAATATCAAGACGACATAGCTGAGGCTATCTGCCATCTAAAGCCAGTCAATCTAAAAGACAATGGCAAATATCTTCTGTCGTTTACAGTAGTCAAGTATGATGAGAAGGCTCTATCCAGGTATTTGGCTTCTCTCAATGAATACATGGATACTTTCCCCGAAGAGAGCTGCCTCTACTGGACATACAGAGAAGCAACTCCTCAAAAAGTAACTTTGTTTGCTTCTATATCTTCAGAGCAATAAAAATATGAAATGCCTCAACCATACTGGTCGAAATCGGTTATTATCAGGTTAAAACTGTAAGTAAGTAAACGATTTCATACAATTATAATAAGGAATCGTGTGGTTATTGCTTTTCTTTTTGTATCTTTGCAGCCGTTTGGCAATTGTGAGTACCAAATCATACATAAAGGAAAAAAGAATATCTAATAATAAATAAAAAGTAATGACTACACTTACAATTTCTATTATTGTCGTTTTCGTGCTCGGCTATGCACTCATAGCTACCGAAAGCTTGACAAAGGTAAACAAGGCTGCTATAGCCCTGTTGATGTTGGTAGGTTGTTGGACCCTCTACATGATGGATCCAATGCAGTATCTCCAGTTGATGCACCCTGATTATACAGGCGGTGCTGCTGGAATGGTGGAGAAGGTGACCGGAATCATCCAGGAACATCTGGGCGATACTGCCACAACACTCTTCTTCCTGATGGGTGCGATGACCATCGTGGAAATCGTGGACCAGAACGGCGGATTCAACTGGGTTCGCAAGGTGATGAAGACCAAGTCGAAACGTGCGCTTCTCTGGCGTATCGCTTTCCTTACCTTCTTCCTCTCTGCCATCCTCGACAATCTGACCACCAGTATCGTGATGATCATGATTCTCCGAAAGCTCGTCACCGACCACAAGGACCGCATGGTTTATGCATCCCTCGTCATCATCGCAGCCAATTCGGGTGGTGCTTTCTCTCCAATCGGCGACGTTACCACCATCATGCTCTGGAACAAGGGATTGATTACTGCTGCCGGCATTATTGCCGAAATCTTCATCCCGTCTGTAGTTTCCATGGTGATTCCAGCCCTCATCCTTCAGACCATGTTGAAGGGCGAACTCGTGATGCCTGAGGTTTCTGCCCAGCAGAATGCATCGGTCAGCGATTTCACCGAAGGTCAGCGCAAGGCAGTGTTCTGGTTGGGAGTAGGCGGCTTGATCTTCGTTCCTATCTTCAAGAGTATCACCCACTTGCCTCCATTCGTAGGAATCCTTCTGGTATTGGGCGTTCTCTGGACTGCTACCGAAGTTTTCTATCGCGGTTTGCATCGTGGAGCTGATGCCGAGGGCACTCAGAAGCGAGTAACCAAGTTGCTTTCTCGTGTTGATATGAGTACCATCCTCTTCTTCCTCGGTATTCTGATGGCAGTATCCTGCCTGGCTGAAATTGGTGTGTTGACTGCTTTGGGTCAGGGCTTGAACGTCGTATTCGATGGCAACCACTACCTCGTAACTGGTATCATCGGTGTGCTTTCAAGTATTGTTGACAATGTGCCTCTGGTAGCCGGATGTATGGGAATGTATCCTGTGGCAGCCGTTGGTGATATGGCTGTGGATGGCGTCTTCTGGCAGTTGCTCGCCTACTGTGCCGGAGTAGGTGGTTCAATGCTGATTATCGGTAGTGCCGCTGGTGTGGTAGTAATGGGCTTGGAGAAGATTACCTTCGGCTGGTATATGAAGCATATCTCCTGGATTGCTTTCGTAGGTTACATCGCAGGTATCGTTTGCTACTGGTTCATCCGTACCTTCCTTTATGCTATCTAAAGGATAAGCATTTTCAGATGTAAACCTCACACGCCCTGAAAGGGCAGAAGCTCATAGCCCAGGGCAGCGCCCTGGGTAATGATGGATGCAAGCCTGTCGCCCTGTAAGGGCAAAAGCTTTCTCTCTTACGTGAAAAAGTTTTTTTTGAGAAAAAAGTCTCAAAGTCTCATTTTCTATTTAAAATATCGACTTAAAGACTTGATAGATAATAAGATAAAAAAAATGAGACTTCTCGGTTCTGATGCCGGGAAGTCTCATTAAAGTCTCATAGAAGTATCATTATTTCACTTTTTCTTTACAAGATACTTCATTCCATCTGCAAATCTCTTATGTTTTAACTCACTCATATTCGCCAGTTTTCTGCCGAATCCCATCAAACTGTTCACCTTGAGCGATGAACCTATCTGCTTTTTCAGATAGTCGAAAATCTCGGCAGCAGTCAGATATTCACCCTCTTTCTCATTCTCAACCAAATCAAAATAGAGCTGGAAATACTGGTCTATCGGCTCAGCCACCTCAAACTGACAGTTGTTCTTCATGATCAACTTCACCTGTTCCGCATCAAAATAACTCTTCTCGCCATTGTGCAGGGCAGTCAGCGCTTGGGCGAAAAGTTGCTGGTAGTTTGGACGCACACTCACATCGATCGGTCCCGTCAGTTCCACGCCTATGAACCTTCGGTTGCCGGATGGATCGGTGAGAATATCCGTCATGTTGCTCGTGGCGATGAACGAGGCGAGACGAGGAAATTCCATGACATGACTGCCATACGGAGGCTTGTATTTCAGCGTAGGCAACTGGATGAGATTCTTCAGAAATCCCTGCTGCACCTGTGGAGAAATCTGGTTGAACTCATCGAGATTGATGACCATAAACTGCGCCATCGCCTGATAAACCTGACGTTTTTCTGACAGAATCAGATTATCGCTATATCCCCACTGCAGTTCCGGCGGTAACAGCCGGCGACAGAAAGTACTCTTGTTGTAACCCTGCTTGGAAATGAGAAGCGGAGCCACCGAGTTGCCATACTGGCGATGGGTAAAGCCGCGCCACTGGTCAACCATGCCCAGGAACCAGGTGTAGAACCAGTCTGCCCAGTAAGGATTGTTGGTAGGAACCGTACGAGCCAAGGCACGGATATGATCCTTCCCGTCCCATTTGTCGTAGCATTGGAAGAGATATTCATCTATCGGATTATAATTCTTGATATAATCAGACTCCAGAAAATTCCTGACATCCTTGATGCTCACCCGGATGTCAGCGAGCTGCACCTCCAGCGTCATGCGCTTCTGCACTCTCGGATCCACAGGCTGGAAACCATACCAACCTTTCTCCTTCGGCATGTATTCCACGAATTTCATCACCGTGTTGTATCTGAAGTTATATTTACTTTTCAGCAGCTGCATCATGCTCATGATATTCTCGCGAACGCTGTTCTTGTCAACTTTCTTTTCTTCTTCCGAAGTATCGGAACCAGGAATCATCTGCTGATTATCTTCCGTGTTGAAAGCCTGGTTCTGAGGGTGCATGTTGCTGTTAATTTTCATTGCTACCGCCTTACTGTTGAAATAAGGTTTCGCATCGAGCGTCATCATAAAACTGTTGTGCATCGAAGGCTCAAAAGACAGGTTTGCGCCCGCTTCTATAGAAGGTTTTGGCCCGTCTGTGAGCACCGAAGCCTTGGCAATCGCCTGATATACAGGCAAAATCTGCTGGTAAGCGATGCGGTACAGTCGTTCGGCATCCGCTTCGTCGGCAGGCAGCGAATCATCTTCATTGCTGAATTTCACCAATACGATAACCGACTTACCATCAGCACCTTCCAGCGCAGCAAAGGTAGAAGGCAGCATGGCAACCGAGCGCTTCACGCCCTCCACGCCGTCTGCATCTGTGATGTTTCCGAATTTCAGCATCAGGATACCGTTGCACGCCTTCATCTTCAGGTTGTTGTTTTCGTCTTTGGCGAATTCAGCAGCGGGGTAGATGTGCATCCATGTTGGCATATCCTTGTAATATTCGTAGCCGCTTTCCATATAGGTCACGTATTCGCGGAAATGGGTAACAGTAAGTCTGCTGTCATCTTTTGCGATACGTTGCAGCAACTTCTCCATCGTCTTTGTGCTGACGAGGAGCTGCTTTTTGTTGTTTGTATGAACGATTGTTACCTTCATTGAATATATTGATTAGGATGTTTGTTTGTTAACTATTAATCATAAACTGTCAACTATAAACTATAAAATCTTATCAGTGTTGCCCAAAGTTTGGTTGGTAAATTGGGCACTCGTTTCCCGTTGTACGGGCAATGACTGCCCGTCGCTTGTTCTCTAGTAGCCCGTCACGTGTTCACCGGTAGCCCATCACGTGTTCTCTGTGGGACCGCTTAAATGGCATGGCTGGAACATCTGGAGGGCAGAGAAAAAGATTAGCTTTTAGTGAAATCAATCTCTTCCGAGAAATGATCGAATTCAACATCTTTATATCCGTATCTGGCGAAGAGCTGTTTGATATATGCCTGTTGTTCCGGCAGGAGTTTCAGTTGTCCCAGTTTGTAACGGTAGTATTGTCCTTTGCTGCCGAGGTAGTCTCTCATTTCGGCGCGCAATGCAGGAGCGTCTTTCACTTTCATTTCGGCAAAGAGTTTGTCGAATCCCCATGCCATTTTCACGACACGCAGCGGAGCGAAGTACTTGCAATTCCCGTTTTTCAGGGCATTTGGGAAAATGGCATCCCCTCTATCAGTCTTCTCGTTTTTGTAGAGACCGGATAGATAGTGGATACATTTGTTTTTCATCGGACATGGTTCGGTGAAACAGTAGGTGATGTTGCTAGGTACGTTTCCGTACTCAAAAGCCTTTTTCAGTAATTCCTTTTCATCCATGTTTCTTAAGTATTAAGAATAAAACATTCTGTTTTACTAAACGCAAAAACATCCTGTTTATTGCCTTGCAAATGCTATTATTATCACTTCATAAAGCATTTTTTTCGATACAAGCAAGAAATCATGATACTTCTCGCTAATTTATGATACTTCGATGATACTTTTCTCTTCATTTTTAGAGAAGTCTCATTCGTGATAAAGTGTTGTATATTAAAGATATATGTCTTATTTTACATCGAAAAATGAGACTTTGACACTTTTTTCGAGAAAAAAGATTTTACGTGCGTATATTTGTTGTTTCTTTGTTGCTTGCGAACTTCTTTCTAAATATCATTATAGCCTCATCCCTTTTGTTGGAAGAATCATGTTCCGCAGACACCCTCCTTTTCTCCACAGTTCTCCCTCACATAACTTTTTTCGAAACTTTTTTGCTAAAAGTTTTGTTGTTTCGAATAACATTTGTACCTTTGTAACAACATACTCACCCCCGCTTCCCTTTAGAACAGCGCGCTCAGGGTGAGTCTTTTTTGTTCTTTTTGCCATGTTCGGTGTTTAGCTATTCGATAAATGCAGAAGAAGATAGATCTGATATTGACAAATTTGTACTCAACCATATAATAATAGGTAAGCAATGACCGGAAAGATTGGAAGAAAAAAGGTATTGAAGTTTCGCGACTTCCCAACACGCCTACATGGCGAGGTATTCTTTGTAGAGAATGGGTATGATGAAAAGTTGAACCTTTCCATCATCAACCATCTCGTGGATATCAACAACTTGTTTATCGGCAAGTCAATCCATTTTAATTATTTCCCATTTCTGGGTCCTCATATCAGGAAGACAGCTCTCTACAGCTATCCTGCGATGAATAAAGAGGATTTGAACATCTCTGTTCCTTCCGATTTGCTGTTGTCGCAATTGGTAGAAGAAAAGAATAAGGAGAAATTACATCCTAGCATCTTACAGCTAGACCATGAGGAGGATGGCATATATTATGTCAATTCCTATTCTTTGTCTATAGAGGAAGATGAGGATTTTATGCCATTGATGCAGGCTGCGTATGATAAGTTGCCGGATTGCAAAGTGATGTTCAGCTCTGTTGATGATTTTCCATACAGTATATTTGATCCGACACCGATTCCGGCAGATGAAACATTCAGCTATGATATCAGGCAGAAGATGAAGGAGGTGTACCGACAGGTACAGGACTTACGCCTTGGCGGAGTAAGCGATTGGGTGCTGAAGCGGTATCTCTTTCCACCCAAAAACCTGAGTAGAATGGTCATCACGGAGAATTACGATATCATACTGCCCGACTATCATGATATGACTATCAAGATGGAGCCATTGGTAAAGGCGGTGTATATTCTCTTTTTGCGTCATGAGGAGGGAATCCTTTTCAAATGTCTGTCGGATTATAGGGAAGAGCTATATGATATCTATGTGGATATTCGCAAGAAATCGAACAACAACGGGACTCATCTTTCAGAAGAGAAGATTCGCCAGAGCATCGAAGCCCTGACGAATCCACTGTCTAATTCTATCAATGAGAAATGTGCCCGTATCCGCCAAGCCTTCACTCTCCAGTTTGATGAAAGTCTGGCCGGGAGTTATTTCATTGATGGCAATCGTGGCGAACCCAAGAAGATACCATTGGATAGAAAGCTTGTGGAGTGGAAGTGACATAATAAAATCTGTGAATGCACCAAAAGAATTGCCTCCACAAGGCTTGTGGAGGTGTGCTTTTCTCTAAGTAATACATCTGTTTTCAAGAAAAGAACTAACTTTGCCATATCATTAAAGTATTAATTTAAAATATAGTTATTATGTTACAAATTTTATCAGTATTGTTTGGCATTAGTTTGGTGTATTACATCCGTCAGAGAAAAGTAGAGAAAGAGATGGATGAGATAGTTAGATCTACCTTGCCATCTAATGATAACGTTGAGTCTATTCTTAGCAGTGTAGCTCTTGCCAGTTACAAGTCAAGAGTTATGATTGGAGTTATCATGTTAGTTTTTAGCTTACAAACTTCTGCACAAGCTAAAACATTTAAGAGTTTAATGAAATATGATATTTATGCAATAACCTTTAACGATAAAGCTGTTTGTGAACCAAATGGATTTACTTATGGCTTTGTTGATTATGGAATATATAAGTCTAGAGGCTTTTACTTTGGTATCCAAAATGACAATGCAGTTTTTGGTAATAGTATCACTCTTTTGGAATCCACAAGTCATAAGGTGACAACGGAGAAAAATATTAAAATTAATACATACCAATTAGTTGATATGAACACGAGAAATAGCTACTATAAATGCCGCTTTTGGGAAATCAATAAACTTGTTTATCTCACTTTGCAAAAAATCGGTGAAAGAGACATATTGACGTATGTGTTGTCTCCAAAAAATAAATGATGAATCCATATATGAAAAATCACTAGTGTCCCGTTTAGACGAGGCTCTAGTGATATTTTTTGTTAAAAGGCAAGAAGAAAAAGTAACAGAAAAGATATTTTTCGTACCTTTGGAGTAGATTTGGCAATAACTGAGTCTAAAGTTGGTAAGAATAGAAAAAGTCGATGTTATGAATAAGAAAGCATT
>ENA-UEQO01000795-UEQO01000795.1-human-gut-metagenome-genome-assembly--contig:-NODE-795-length-35606-cov-11.628416_pt1 | contig 35606 bp, 33 predicted proteins | sample MGYA00242938_ERZ507940 | MGnify/ENA primary metagenome ERZ507940 (study PRJEB26167, sample SAMN06115517) | human gut metagenome | host: Homo sapiens | place: China:Chongqing | collected 2014-12-03... | reverse complement strand
CGCCGAATGCGCGACTTTTACAAGACCTATGAAAATGACCAAACGCTCCTCCGGCTGGCGATGAAAATCGGCTGGACACTGAACGTGGTCATTATGGAGTCAGAGTTGACGATGGATGCAAGGCGCTGGTATCTCCGGAAAGCCAACACAGGCGGTCTATCTAAGGCAGCGCTTCTGCGAATGATAGAATCTGCCGCACATCTGGAAATATCTCTCGACGAAAGCAAGCAGGACTGGTATACTAAAGAAAATGATGAAAGTTCGGAGAAAATACGACATGAAGAAGATCCTGTTTATCTGCCACGGCAACATCTGCCGCAGTCCGATGGCGGAGTTTGTGATGAAGGACTTGGTGAAGAAAGCCGGGCTGGCATCACAGTTTCATATCGAGTCGGCGGCAACCAGCAGGGAAGAACTTGGCAATCCGGTTTATCCTCCGGCGCGGCGCAAACTAGCGGAACATGGGATCAATTGCAGCGGTCATGCAGCGCGGCAGCTGACGAGCCGCGACTACGACGAATACGATCTGCTGATTGGCATGGACAGTGCCAACCTGCGGGATATGCACCGCATCTGCGGCGGCGATTATGCCGGCAAGATGTCCCTCCTGATGGATCATACCGCCCGCCCCGGCAATGTGGCAGATCCCTGGTACACCGACGATTTCGATGCGACTTGGCGGGACGTGTTGGAAGGGTGCCAAGGCTTGCTTTCACAGCTGCAGGAGGAAGTTTATGGACACATCTAATGGATTGAACAACGCCATTGATTATATTTCGCCCTTTGCGTGTTACGAAAATTCGAAGACTGTAGCTTGCGTTGGCAAAAATGGTGGAACTTATGACGAATGGATACGGGAAGGCTTTTCCAAAACAGTCGATCTGGTATATTCACAAATAAAAAAGAGCCACGATGAAGACATCTATATTTATCCATTGTTTTACTGTGCGAGACACAGCGTTGAACTTGGTTTGAAAGTTGCAATCAGGTTGCTGCTAGAGATCTATGGTTTGAAAAAATGTGTTTTGCCAGATGAAGCAAAAGAATCGTTGGCCTCACACGATATTCCGAAGTTATCCAGCATCCTGAAGACTCTAATAGGAATAGATGACAGGCTCTGTGTAGCGTATTCGGAAGCTACAGTGTACTTAGCGGACTATCAAGATGATCCGTTGAGCGATTTGTTTCGGTACGCAAACGCTGTAAATAAGAAGCCAAATCTTGCTTCAAAAAATATTAGTTCAGTTGATATAGATCTTCTGTATCTGCATTTTTGTCAAACAAAGAAAAAGCTTTCTGAATTTATCGCTATCTCAGAAGATTTACTGAGTGAGTACAAACAAGGAACGCACACAGAGAAGTTATCAAGAAAACAGCTCGAAGAAATTGCGCACCTCTTGCCGCCGGGAGATCAATGGACAACTCCAATATTCGATGAAAAGAAGGACTTAATTATTCGAAAATATAGGCTTCCATCTCGAAAAGCCTTTAACCGTGCAGTTGAGGTAATTAAGAACCACCGCGAATTCCGTGCAATCATTGGAGATGAGCAGCGATTGCCATATCTAACTGAGGACGCAATTCGAGTCTATCGATCATGTGCAGACTATTTATCTTTCAGCTATGTTTCAAAAGACAATGATGGTGTCAAAGAACAGTTGAATGAGGCGCAGAAAAAAACAAAGGAGCTTCGAGAGTTATCTCGGGAGTTAACATCTGAACAGATAGCGGTGTTCCTTGCCTTGTTGGATGTTGGAGAATTTGATTATTATTCCGAACAATTTGATGCCATTTTAGACTATATGAAAGAGAGCAACTTCGATAGAATGTGGTCAATTCGGAAAATAGCAAGCAACCGTGACTATATTGCAGCTGGACTTAAAAAATGCGGACAGCCATATTTCTTTAGTCTTTTGACAGAAAACTGCACCAATGTCGACAGCGCGAATAAAGAAACGGTTCATCTATAGTGTAGTGAAAACACAAAAAAGAAACCATCCATCCGGATGGTTTCTTTTTTAGGTGATTCGTATGTCGGACCGAACCCATTGGGTTCGATCGCCCGGCAATTCCATGCGCAAGCATGGCGGCGGTATGTAATATCGCAGCCTTCAGATAACACAAAAATCCAGACATCCTTATGATGCCTGGATTTTTTCGCTCCTGAGAACACCACTGCGATCCGAACGCCCAAGAGATGGACGCAAAAATATAAAAAATTGGAATCCGAACGATGCGGTCCGGCGTATTCTTTCTCATTCTGCTTGGAATTCGTGTGGGTTTCAAGGGAGCCTTTTTGCGCTGTCTTACTTGACAGGCTGGGGGAAATGTGGTACTTTATGTTTAGCAATACAAAATACTTAGAAATGCAAGGATGGTGCGGATGGAAGAACGTTTTTTGCAGCAGCTCAAGAAGGGCGTGCTGGAGCTGCTGGTTTTGCAGACGATCTGCCGGGGGCCGACCTATGGCTACGAGCTGATCGCGCAGCTCGGCAGCCGCTCCGGCGGGCTGTTTACGCTCAGGGAGGGAACGCTCTACCCGATTTTATACCGGCTGGAGGACGACGGACTGATCGAAGCGGTCTGGCAGCAGGAGACAGGGCGTGCGGCTCCGCGGAAGATCTATTCCGCGACGGAAAAGGGCAGAGAAGAAAATGAACGCCGTCTCGGCCTCTGGGCCGGATTCCGGACGGCAGTGGACCATTTTTGCGGGGAGGATGCAGGACATGAATGAAAAACAGCTTGCGCGCTATCTGCGCGCTGTCCGACGGCGGCTGCCGCTATCGGGGCAAATGAAGGACCGGGTGATGGACGACCTGCGCAGCTCGATCAATGAGCGGCGCGAGGCCGGGCAGACGGATGCGGAGATCTTTGCCGCGCTTGGCCCGGCAAAGCAGGCCGCGGCAGAGCTTACCGCGCAGCTGCCGGGCTACGCGTTCCGCAAAAGCCCGCTGCGGTTCGTCTGCCTTGGCGCGGCGGTGCTTGCGCTGCTGGCCGGGCTTCTGAAAACCGTCACGAATCTGCGCGGCTTTGCGTCCGTCGGCGTTATCGGCGGCGCGGACGGGCCGACGGAAATTTTCATCGCCGGGCCGCAGATTTTTGATTGGGCAGACGTGATCGCCGCCGGGATCGTGCTGGTGCTCGGACTCATCGGATATCTGCTCCTGCGCCGTCTGCCGCCGAAAAAGGGCTGAAGCCCATATAGGAGGAATGACGCACATCCGCCGGGGCATCCGTCCGGCTATGCCGGCAGCAGATTGACGGCTCCGGCCAGAAGCATGACGAGGATCGGGCTGAGCTTTGTTTTGCGGAGCAGGACAAGGCAGACGGCAAAAATCGCCGCCATGGCCCAATTCGTGTCCGCAAGCGTCACGGCCTCTCCGGTCCAGACTGCGTTCGTCAGAATCAGGACGCCTGCCGAGGCGATCATGGCCACGACCGCCGAGCGTGGCTGTCAGCGCACCGGGTACGCCCGCAAGCCTTGTCCCGACAAACGCGGCCGCGTTGATCGCAATCGGGCCGGGGGTCATTTTCGTGATGGCGACAAGATCGGCGAACTCCTGCAGACTGAGCCAGCTGTGCTGCGTGACGATCACATACCCGCCGCCGAATGTAAACGCGCTGAGATACAGCGTGGAAAGAAACAGCTTTTTCAGCACCTGTTTTCTGCTCTTCATCCGATTCGTCTCCAATCTTACGCGGCCATGCGCCGCGCTGCTTTGACCATCGTACCACAGGAAGCGGGACTGTAAATGCCGGATTCGGTCTGCGCCTCCGGTGCGCAAAAAACGTCCCCTGCCATGCGTATGGCAGGGGACGTCGCGGAATGCCGGGTTACAGCAGGATCTTTGCCAGCTCGTCGATCGTCTCGTCGAACACGCGCAGCGCGCTGCGGACGGTGTCGGGCTTCGTGAGGTCGACGCCTGCGATCTTGAGCTCTTCGAGCGGATAATCGCTGCCGCCGGTCGTGAGGAACTTCAGATAGCCGCTTGCGTCGCCGGTCGTCAGGATATGCTCGGCGATGGCCACGGCGGAGGAGAAGCCGGTCGCGTACTGATAGACGTAGAACGCGCGGTAGAAGTGGGGGACATACGACCATTCGGGGTCGATGTCCGCGTCGATGCCGATGCCGTCATAATAGGTGGCTTCGAGATCGTGATAGACCTTGTTGAGCGATGTGGCCGTCAGCGGCTGGCCCGCAGCGTAGAGATCGTGCGCCTTGCGCTCGAACTCTGCGAACAGCGTCTGCCGGTAGAGCGTCGTGCGGAAGCTCTCAAGGAAGTGGTTGAGGATGTATGCGCGGCGCTTTTCGTCCGTCTCGGTCTTCAGCAGATACTTGGTCAGCAGGACCTCGTTGACCGTCGAGGCGACCTCGGCGACCATGATGCGGTAATCGTGGTTGACATAATCCTGCGTCGTATCGGAGAACCAGGAGTGCATGGAGTGGCCCAGCTCATGCGCCAGCGTGAACGCGTCGCCCAGCGTCCCGGCATAGTTCATCAGCACATACGGATGCACGCCGAACACGCCCAACGAGAACGCGCCGGACTGCTTGCCGTCGTTCTCATACACGTCGACCCAGCGCTCTGCAAACGCGCGGTCCAGCAGCTTCTGGTATTCCTCGCCCAGCGGCAGCGTCGCCTTCTTGACCAGCTCCTTCGCGTCTTCAAACGCAATGGGATAGTCGACATCCTCCACGATGGGGACATACAGATCAAACACGTCGATTTTGTCGAGCTTGAGCGCGCGGCGGCGCAGCTCCAGATATTTGCGCATGGAGGGAAGGCTCTCGTGCACGGCCTCGATCAGGCTGTCATAGACGGACACGGGCACATTGCCGCCGTCCAGCGCCGCCTCGCACGCGGAGGCGTAGCCGCGCTGATTGGAGAAATAGGTGTCGAATTTGACGGAGCCGCCATAGAGCGTGGCAATGGCGTCGCCGAACTGCCGGTAGGTGCCGAACATGGCGCGGAACGCACCCTCGCGCACGGAGCGGTCGCGGCTCTCGCGGAAGACAGGGAACGTACCGGCGGTGAGGCGTACCTCCTCGCCCGCCTCGTTTTTGACCATCGGCAGCTGCAGGTCAACGTTGGTCAGCATCTCAAACGCGGCCTTCGGCGTGCCTGCTGCGTCGCCCAGCAGCGCCAGCATCTGCTCCCGCGCAGCGTCGAGCGTATGCGCGCGCATACGGACGATATCGTCTACTGTGTGCCGGTAGGTCGCCAGCGCCTCGTCCTGCATCCACTCGGCCAGCTTTTCTGCCGGGATGGCAAGAATCTCGGGACTCAGGAATGCTATTGCGGCGTTGAACTTGATGATCAGGCTCTCGCCGCGGGCGGCCATTTCCTGATTTTCCGCAACAGAGCCGTCCTCTGTCTTCTTCAAAAACGCATAGGTATAAGGCAACTCAACTTTGAACATAGAGGCGTAGATGGTGTCAAGCCCCTTCTTGAACGCTTCCTTGGACGTGCCGAGTGTGCCGGGAATTGCGGCCAGCGGTGCAAGCGCGGCCTCAGCCTCCTGCATGGCGGCTTCCCACGCCGCAGTGTCCGGGTAGATCTTCGTCAGGTCCCACTGGAACCGGATATCCTGCTCGCTTCGTTTCATAGCGTATCCTCCTTTATAGATACTTCTATTATAATGACCAAAATCTTTCCTGTCAACGTCCGCTGCGGATGGGCAGGCAGTTGCTTTTTTGTCATATTCAGGGTAAAATAAATAAAAGAACCTCAATTGGGGGGAATACGATGAAGAATACTGCTCATTCCGCGCGGCAGTTTGCTTTCTGCTGCGTGACCACGGTTCTGACGGCGCTGCCGGCAGCCCCTGCGCTGCAGTGACGTCCGGCGCGTAAAGCGCCCATAAATTCTTGGAAAACTTCTCCTGATTTTCCTTGCGCATTGCGGCAGGATGTGTTATAATAAAGAAAAAATGAAGACGTGTGCCCAGAATGCCGGACGGAGAGAACTCCTGCCCGGCGCAAAGTGTCCGCGAAAATCCAATGGCGCAGCCATTTTAAAGATAGATGTTTTCACTACATGAAGCAAACAATAAAAAAGGAGGAAATCTGAGGTAATGAAGAAGAGATTAGTTGCTTTTTTGTTAGTTCTGATTATGGTGCTCGGCATGCTGCCTGTGTCAGCCTTTGCGGCTGACGACGGTGTCAGTCCGCAGGCGCTGAATACCGGCCACAAGATCGATGTAACGTTCACCGTTCTCTATGTCGGCGATGAGTTCCGTATCGGCTACAATTACGGCACATCTGAAAAGACGCAGTTTGTATGCCAGTATTCGACGCCGCACAGCGACACGGCCTACAACAACCACACGATCGCCATCAGCGACATCAAGGCGGCTGCGGACAGAGCAACTGTGAACAGTGGCTATCAGATCGTTGGCTGGAGCAAGGAAGCAAATGAGAACCCGACGGTTTGGCCCCTCAACAAGGCCGGGACGACTGCCTGCAACAAGGGCACGTCGATCTATCTGGTCGCGAAGAACCCGAACCCCGAAGTCACCTACACCCTGACCTACTACCCCAACACGACGGATCTCGTCACCAACATGCCAAGCCCCAACCCGGTGACGCAGAAGAGCAGCACCAGCCCGGTGACGTTCACCGTTTCCAGCGCGATTCCTGCCAGAGAAGGCTACAACTTCCTCGGCTGGAATGGGAAACCGGACGCAACAACGCCCACCGTCCAACCTGGTAATTGGGTTACAACACCCGCCACGACCACCAAGCTCTACGCCGTTTGGCAGTCGAACACCCCGCCCACCGACATGCCCGCCAAGCCCACGGAAAACGACGTGACCAGCGTTGTTGTAGATATTGTCTGCGTTACGAAAACCGGAACGCATGATACGGTACAGTATCCGCACGGATTCGCGACCACCCCACAGCATACGATCGGCGAGGTCGTAAGCGATGGCGCGGGCGGATATATCTGCCCGGTGACTGTCCGGACGGCATGGTTCGTGCAGCAGGCCAGCAATCTGGTCTGGAAGGTGCAGCACACCCCGACCGCGCAGACCATCACGTTCAACCTCACCTATGATAAAAATAGTAAGACGTGGGTGAAACCGGCATCGAACCCGCGGATCGAAGCCACGCATGAAGTGACCCCGCCCACAAAGCCGATCATTACCGGCCGGCAGGAGTATATTCGGGTAATATGCAAGAACGAGCCGAATAAAGAGCGGAATTACGTGCCGAAGTTTGGCCGCTACACAGAATCCGACCCAGCGGTTCAGAAGGTCAATGGCGTCTGGACGTATACCATTACGATCCTTCGGGATAAGCACGTAGAAGAATTTAACAAAGACTTTCCTGGCCACGAAGACACCGACCCCAACGCAGTCACCACGATGAGCTGGGTTTGGAAGGATGCAGAGTGGAAGCTTGTCCCGGTGAACGGCCTGCGGACGGTCGGCGCGATCATCGAGGTCACCTGCGAGCCCGAAGCCCCGACGGCTGACGAGCTGAAAAAGCTTGAAATGGCTGTTCAGGTCAAGTGCGTTGTAGATGCTGCGCAGCAGCATACGAGCGCCTACGGCCTGCTCGGCGAGTACGATAAAGACTACTTCGTCGGCGAGCCGAAGAAGGTCGGGGACGACTGGCTTTGCGACATCAGCTATGACCCCGACCCCTATGTGGCCGAGTTCAACAAGGCGTTCCCGACCCCGAAACATATCCAAAACGATGAGAAGATCGTTCCGGTCACGCTGATCTGGGTCGGGGGCAGCTGGCAGATCAAGACGCAGGGCCGCGTGCTTGTGACAGAGGTATATACCGTCACCTTTGATTCCTACGGCGGCACGCCCGTTCCGCCCGTGCAGGAAGTGGAATACGGCCTCACCGCGACCAAGCCTGCCGACCCGACGCTCAAGGGCTACACCTTTGCGTTCTGGTATCTGGGCGAAGACGAGCAGAACGCCACCGCGTATGACTTTGATACCCCCGTCACAGAGAACATCACCCTGACGGCGAAGTGGAACATCAACAAGTATACCGTCGCTTTCAATACGGACGGCGGCACGCCCGTTCCGCCCGCGCAGGAAGTGGAATACGGCCTCACCGCGACCGAGCCTGCTGCTCCCGAGAAGACCGGCTATACCTTCGACGGCTGGTATCTGGGCGATGAAAAGTATGACTTCTCCGCTGCTGTTGAGCAGAACATCACCCTGACGGCGAAGTGGACGCAGAACACCTATACCGTCACCTTCGACCCGAACGGCGGCAATGAGCTGGCTGAGGCGGATAAGACCAAGGTCGTCAAGATCGGCGAAGCCTACGGCGAACTGCCCACCCCGACCCGCAAGGGCTACAACTTCGCTGGCTGGTATACCGAAGCAGAGGAAGGCACGGTTGTCACCGCTGACACGACCGTCTCCGCGATGACCGACCATACCCTGTATGCCCACTGGGAGGCCCAAAAGGCCAACGTCCACATCATGATCTTCAAGTCGAACGATCTGGGGACGCCGATTGTAGACAGAGCGTATACCACCGATGCGGTTTACGGCGATACGCTCGACCTTGCGGAGATCGATCCGAGCAGCTATCTCGACTTCGACTTCGAGATCGACGGCGGCTGGTACGACGATGGTCTGTTCAACCTGTATAAGAAGTATGTGAGCGGCGAACAGGCGAACAAACCCGCCGCGCTGACCAAGTTGCAGATCACGGGCAACTGGCAGAATCTCAAGCTCATCGTCACCGAGCTGGTTCCTGTCGTTTACTTCAAGTCCGCAGAGGCTCTGGCAGAGTATCAAAATGACCACAGCAAGGTCGAGAACATCATCTTCACGACCAAAGCCCGCGTTGGCTCGACCCTGCCCACCGCAGACGCTCCCACCGCGACCCGCGACGGCTACACCTTCACCTTCTGGAGCCGCGAAGGCCAGATCGGCACCGACGTCACCGGCCAGACCGTCAACGGTTGGACGAACCTCGTCGCCAACTGGGAAGCCAGAACCGACACCCCGTATACGGTCGAGCATTATCTGGAAAATCTCGATGGTAGCTATGCTCTGGACACGACCGAGCCGCTGAAAGGCACGACCGACACGACCGTGACCGCAGCCGCAAAGTCCTACGATAACTTCACCTATGACAGCACAGTTCCCGGCACGGTTGCCTCCGGCAACATCGCTGGCGACGGCTCTCTGGTTCTGAAGCTGTTCTACACCCGCAACACCTACGACTACACCGTCCGCCACATCAAGCAGCTGCCCGACGGCTCCTATGACGAGGCAAACGCTGAGGTCGAAACGCTGAGCGGCAAGTTTGAAGCGCTCGCAGCCGTGACCGCGAAGGACTACGGTGAGCACTATCCGACCAACGACGCAGGCACGAAGCAGAACATCAAGATCGAAAAGGGTCTGACGATCGATGTCAAGTATGATCTCGACGAGCATACCCTGACCTTCGAAACCAACGGCGGCTCCGCCATCAACCCGGTCACGGTCCGCCACGGCAATGCAGTTGCAAGACCCGCTGACCCGACCAAGGACAAGTACACGTTCATTGGCTGGTATGCCGACCCCGAATTCACCGAGGAGTATGACTTCGCAACGGTTCTGGAAGCAGACAAGACCATCTACGCCAAGTTTGAACTGACGTCCACCCCGATCGGCGACATCTATGTCCGCTACGACGTTCTGCACATCAAGCAGCTGCCCGACGGCACCTATGATCTGGCCAACGCTGAGGTCGAGCACCTGAGCGCCAAGAAGGACACCACCGTCACCGCGGTCATCAAGGATTACAGAGCAACGCATCACGTCAATGTCAACCGCACGCTGAGCAAGCTGATCGGCACGGCTATCCAGCCCTACATGGGCGTGGACGGCAAGCCTGTCTACACCATCCTGTCGGTCTACTACGATCTGGACTTCCATACCCTGACGTTCGACACCATGGGCGGCTCCCGCATTGACCCGGTCACGGTCCGTCACGGCAATGCCGTTGCGAAGCCCAAGGATCCCGTCAACGGCGGCTACATCTTCGACGGCTGGTACACCGACAAGACCTTCAGACATCGCTACGACTTCTCGACCCCGCTGACCGAGGACATCACAATCTATGCCAAGTGGTTCCTGATCGTCCTGCCCGGCGTCACCGTCAAGAAGAACACCCCGAAGCTCAACACCGCTGATCACTTCGCGTATGTCCAGGGTTATCCCGACGGCACTGTGAAGCCCGCAGGCAACATCACCCGCGCTGAGACGGCCGCGATCCTCTTCCGTCTCATGGATGATGCGTCCCGCAAGACCTATTATTCCACCAAGAGCGGCTTCCGCGATGTCGCCTCCGGCAGCTGGTACAACACCTACGTTGCGACTCTGAACAACGCCGGTGTCATCACCGACAGCTCCAACGGCTACTTCCGCCCGAATGAAGCCATCACCCGTGCAGAGCTCGCCGCCATGCTCGCTAAGTTCTCCGAGACGACCGGCGCTGCGAACTACTTCAATGACGTGTCCGCCAAGTACTGGGCGGCCAACGCCATCGCGATCTGCGCCAAGCTCGGCTGGATCAACGGCTATCCCGACGGCACCTTCCGTCCGGACAAAAACGTGACCCGTGCTGAACTCATGGCTATGATCAACCGTGCCACCGGCCGTGCACCCAAGTCCGCCGACGCATTCCTGCCTGGTATGAAGACCTGGATCGACAACACCTCCGATAAGTGGTACTACCTCGACGTGCAGGAAGCCACCAACAGCCATTCCTACACGGTCAAGGGTTCCGAAACCTGGACGGCTCTGACCTCCGACCCCAACTGGTCGCTGTACGAGTAAGCCTCTTCGGACGCAATTCCCCGGTATAATCCAAATCAGCCCCTGCCGCCAATTCGGCGGCAGGGGCTGAAAAATTCCCCCGGCGGCGCAGTCCACGACGGACTGCCGCTGGGGGAAGCTGTTTATTTTTGGACGCTGCGCGTTATAACCGGCCCAGACGGAACTGCTCGATCATTTCACCGGTCAGGCTGATGTGGGAGTGATCCTCCGGCAGCTCGCTGCGCAGGTGCCAGCTCGCCTCGGCCAGCTCGGATTCCTGCACGGTGATCCTGTCGCTGCCGTCCAGCTCACAGACGAAGCCCATCAGGAGCGTGTCCGTGAACACCCACGGCTGGGATTTGTAAAAGCGGAGGTTTTTGACCCGGAGGCCTGCTTCCTCCATGACCTCGCGGTGCACCGTGTCCTCAATCGACTCACCGATCTCATTAAAGCCCGCGATGAGGGCATATTTTTTGAACGGCCGACCGCGATAGCGCGTGAGCAGCAGCCGGTCGCCGTCGTGCACCGCGACGATCACAGCCGGGCAGATCTTCGGGTAGACCGTGTTTTTGCAATGCGGGCAGACCATGGCGCGCTCGACCGTGCTTTTCTCCATGCGCGCGCCGCATCTGCCGCAGAATTTCTGGGAATCATACCAGCGGTACAGGCTTTCGCCCGCAGCGGCGGCGAACAGGGCGGCGCTTGTCCCGTCCGTCATGGCGCGGAGCGACGAAGAGGGAGCATAGCGGAACGTGTCTGTCTCGCCGGGGTGGGCGGAGACGAGATAATATGCCGTTTCGTCAATGGAAAAGGCGTACTGCGCCTCGCCGCCGTCCGGGATCTCACACATCTGGGGCAGTGTGAGCGTTTCGCCGCTTAAATTACAGTAAACTGTATGATCCGGCTCAAAAATCAGCGCAATATCATCCGGCGACGGTGCTTTCCACGACATTTCATTGTGATACATATGCGGATACAGATCCTGAAGCATAGCTTTCCCTCCTCAGCGCCCGGCGAAGAACACTTCGATCTCCGCCCGGCCTGCCTGTACGCTGCCCTGCGCGAAAAACGGCTTTCCGCCGCCGCGTCCGTGCAGCTGCGCGTTCAGCTCCTTTACCAGCTGCCGCAGATCGCCGTCCTGTTCGCCGACGGCGTATTTATAGCCATCGGCGTCGCTGCCGGCAAAAACAGCCGCACGACCCCCGCAGGCCGACATGACCAGATCAGTCAGCCGCCGCAGGCTGTCCGGGTTCATCGCAGGCTCAAACAGCAGGACGTTTCCTGCCCCGGCAAGTGCCTGCGCCTTCTGCGCAAACACAGCCTCTTCCAGCCCGGCTGCGCGCTGCTTCTGCGCGGCCTCCGCGTCCAAAAGCCGACGCACGGCGGCAGCTGTCTCCAGCGGCTTGGCCGACAGGAGGCCTGACACGCGCCGGTTCTGCTCGGCAATTTCGCTCAAATAGGCAAGCGCACGTCTGCCGCACAGAATTTCCAGCCGCACGCCGTCATGGAATTTCACGCAGGAGAAAATTTTGATCAGCCCAATTTCCCCGGTGCTGCTTACGTGCGTCCCACAACAGGCGCAGATGTCCGCGCCGGGGATGGTCACGATGCGCACCTGACCGGTCAGCTCCTTCTTGCTGCGGTAGGGGATGGCCTTCAGCGCCTCGGCATCCGGGAATGTAATTTCGATCGGGACGTTTTTCCAGCCCCACTCGTTGGCCTCGGCCTCGACGGCGGACAGGTCCTCCTGCGTCAGCATACCGGAAAAATCAATAGTCACAAACTCCGCGCCCATGTGGAAGCCGACGTTTTCATAGCCGAAGCGGCGGTGCACGACGCCGGAGAGAATGTGCTCGCCGGAATGCAGCTGCATGAATTCGAACCGGCGGCCATAATCGATTTGACCCTCGACAATCTGCCCCACGGCAAGCGGCTGTTCACAAAAATGCACGATCTTGCCATCGCGCTCGTGCGTGTCGGTCACGCGGACGCCGGACAGGAAGCCGGTGTCGCCCGGCTGGCCGCCGCCCTCGGGATAAAAGCAGGTTCTGTCCAGCACAACATCATAGCCGTGCTTTCCCGGCTGACAGGATACAACGCGCGCTTCAAACGCTGCCTGATGCGCGTCCTGATAATAGAGCTTTTCTGTTGCCATTTTGACACCTCTTGTCAGATTTTCAACTATCATAGCACACAATCCGTCAAAATTCCACTGGAATTCGTTCGGATTTTGGTTGACAAACCGGGGAAATCAACCTATTATATAAGTTGGGCGATTTCAAAAGCGCCCGATATTCTGAAACAAAAAGGGGGAAGAACAAATGGACGCAGGAAGTAGTAGCGGCACATCCGCAGGCCGAAGTCGGCCCGAGCACCAGCCGCCTTTGTGCGTCCGGTGCTTGCAGCCCCTGTCATTCTTCGATTGATGTGCCTGCGTTGTGTCTTTACCTTCCTATTCTTTACATTTAGGAGGAACAAGACATGGCAGAAAGCAATTTTTCCCTGCAAAAGACCCTGACCATGCTGCTCGACGAGAAGAAGTATCATTCTCTGCGCGACATCCTCAGCACCATGAATCCCGCCGACATCGCCGCCATTTTTGACGATCTCGATCAGGCGCGCCTGCCGCTTCTGTTCCGGCTTCTGCCGAAGGAGCTGGCCGCCGAAACGTTCGTCGAAATGGAGCCGGAGGCGCAGGAGCTTCTGATTCAGGGCTTCTCGGATTCCGAGCTGAAGGAGGTCATCGACGAGCTTTACGTCGACGACGCCGTCGATATCGTGGAGGAAATGCCCGCGAACGTCGTGCAGCGCATCCTGACCCAGGCCGAGCCGGATATGCGCAAGCAGATCAACGAGATCCTGCGCTACCCGGAGGATTCCGCCGGCTCGATCATGACCACCGAATATGTCTCCCTGCGCCCGAATATGACGGTCGAGGAAGCGATTTTGCGCATCCGGCGCACGGGCATCGACAAGGAGACGATCTACACCTGCTACGTGACGCGCGGCCACAAGCTCATCGGCCTTACGAGCGTCAAGGACCTGCTTCTGTGCGAGGACGACGATGCGACCATCGAGTCCATCATGCAGGAGCACGTCATCACCGTCGGCACGCTCGACGATAAAGAGCAGGTCGCCCAGATGTTCAGCAAGTACAACTTCCTCGCTCTGCCGGTCGTGGACACGGAGAACCGGCTGGTCGGCATCGTGACCTTCGACGACGCCATGGACGTCATGGAAGACGAGGCCACGGAGGACATGGAAAAGATGGCCGCTATGCTGCCGTCCGAACACCCGTATATGCGTTCGACCCCTGTCGAGATCTGGAAAAACCGTATCCCGTGGCTGCTGCTGCTGATGGTTTCGGCGACGCTGACGGGCATCGTCATCACAAGATTTGAAAACTCGCTGGCCGCCCTGCCGTGCCTCACGGCGTTCATCCCCATGCTGATGGACACCGGCGGCAACTCCGGCTCGCAGGCCTGCGTGTCCATCATCCGCGGCATCAGCCTGAATGAGATCGAATTCCGCGACCTGGGACGCGTGGTCTGGAAGGAGATCCGCGTGTCCGTCCTCTGCGGCGTGTGCCTGGCAATCGCCTGCTTCGCGAAGATCATCGTGGTCGATATGCTGCTGTTAAAGAGCGAGAGCGTGACGTATCTGGTAGCCTTTGTCGTCTGCGCGACGATGGCCGTGACGGTCTGCCTTGCCAAGATCGTCGGCTCAACGCTGCCGCTGCTGGCTAAAAAGCTCGGCTTCGACCCGGCTGTGATGGCCTCGCCGATCATCACGACGATCGTGGACTTCCTGTCCCTGCTTGTCTATTTCGCTTTTGCGACCGCAATGCTCGGCATCGGATAAAAAACCGCCCGCTGCACATAATGTGCAGCGGGTTTTTGTGCAAAAACGGCAAAAAACAGACGCAGTTGGTAGGGGCGGGGCTCTGCTCCGCCCGGCGGAAAACGCTGCGTTCGCGTGAGAACTTGCGGCAAATTCGTATGCAGTTACCCACTTGGTTGTAGGGGCCGACGACTCTGTCGGCCCTGAAAATGCTGCGAATTCGCCATGGATTTCCGTAAAAATGCTGCGTCCTGCGGGCGGACAGAGTCGTCCGCCCCTACACCGAAATGCGCAGATGCATACGAATTTGCCGAGGATTTCCGATGATTCGGTGCATTCTGCCGGGCGGAGCAGAGCCCCGCCCCTACCAAAATTGTGCGTATTTTTTGGGGTGCTCCGAAATCTGCTGCGGTCGAATCCGCTCAGCGCAAAACTGGGAACAGGAGCTTCTGGTTTTCCTGCGTGTACATATTTTCCCGCGTAATGAGGACGCAGGAAACCTCAACGAAATCGTCGGTCTGCTCGCCGTTTGCCACGCGAACGGCCTGCTGGACGGCCACGTAGCCCATGTTGAACGGCCGCTGCGTGACAATGGCCTGAATGATGTTCTGCTCTAAAAACTGGATCTGCCGCTGCGAATTGTCGCAGCCGACGACATAGACGCGCCCGCCCATGCCCAGCTCGACCAGCGCGTTTGCCGCGCCGACGTTGCAGACCTCGTTCGTGCACACAAAGCCCCGGATCTCCGGGTCGGCGGAAAGAAGCTCCGTCGTGATCGTCTGCGCCTGCTCGGTCGAGTTGTCGCAGCAGAAGCTGCCGAGGATCTCGATATTTCCTGCCTCGTTCAGTGCGTCCAGAACACCGCGCGTGCGTTCAATGCCCGTTGTGGTCGTCAGCATATGCTGAATGACCGCGACCTTTCCGCCCTCCGGCAGATAGGATGCCATGGCGCGGCCCATCTCCAGCCCGATCTCATAGCTGTTGCTGCCGACAAAGCAGGCGCGGCCTGCGGCATTGACGTCCGTGTCGATCGCAACGACGCCGATCCCGGCAGCGATGGCTTCCTCCGTTGCTTCCGCGCAGCGGTCATAGTCCGCGGCAGAGAGGATCATGACGTCCGGCTTATCCGCTGTCACCTGCCGGATCAGCTCGATCTGCTTGTCAATGTCAATTTCGCGCGGCGAGGTCAGGACCTTCAGCTCGACGCCGTATTCCTCCGCCGCCTTTTCAACGCCGGACAGGAGCGTTCCCCAGAACTCCGCGACCTCTGTCACGGTTTTCAGAACCAGCGTCACCCGCAGCGGCTTCTGTGCTGCCGCGCAGCCCGCAAGATTCAGGAGCAGACAGAGCACCAGGAGAAAAACGGTGCATTTTTTAATCCTCCGCATGGCTGTCCTCCTCCTTTCCACGTACAATGGGCAGCACGAGCATGACCATTGTGCGCACACCGGGCGTAGAATAATACTTCATAACGGCGTCCGGGCCGAAGAACAGCTGCAGCCGCTCGTTGACGTTATAAACGCCGATCTTGGTGCTCTCCGCGTCGGATTCCTTTTTGTCGAGAATGGTTTCCAGCTGCTCCGGCGTCATGCCCACGCCGTCGTCCTCGACGGTGATGAGCAGGCGGTCCTCCTCCAGCAGCGACTCAATGCGCACCGTGCCGCCCTGCTGCTTGACCTTGATGCCGTGATAGATCGCGTTTTCCACCAGCGGCTGCAAAATGAGCTTCGGCAGCAGGCAGTCCTCCGTCTGCGGGTCAAGGTCGATCTCGTAGCGGAGCTTTTCGTTGTAGCGCATCTTCTGGATGGTCAGATAGCTGCGCACATGGGCGATCTCCTTTTTGAGCGTGTTGGTGTCGGAGCCGTCGCCGATGGACGAGCGCAGCAGCAGCGCCAGTGCGCTCGTCATCTCCACGACCTCCGCATTGCGTCCGGCGTGGCTCATCCAGATAATAGAGTCGAGCGTGTTGTAAAGAAAATGCGGCTGGATCTGCGCCTGCAGCGCCTTCCATTCGCTCTTGCGCTTCTGCTCCTCGCTGCGCAGCCGTTCGTCCATCAGTTCGGCAGTTTTGGCGATCATGTGGTCAAAGCTGTCGGACAGCTGGCCAAGCTCCGTGCGGGAGGATACCTGGCTGCGCACGTGCAGATCGCCGTCCTCCACGCGCCGCATCGTCTGCATCAGACGGCGGATGGGTCCTGCGATGGAGCGCGAGAGCTGAAGCGCGAACACCAGCGCAAGGATGAGCGCCGCCGCCGCGATGAGCAGATAGGTCTTGTAGATCCTGTCCTGACTGCGCAGCAGCTCCTGCGTGTAGGCAACGCCCACCGCCGTCCATCCGGTGGCCCCCGATGCGCAGGCTACATAGAGCCTGCGCATCCTGCCCTTGCCGGAGAGCGTGCGGCCGTCCGCCGCTGCCAGCACCTCCGCGACGTTTTCCTCCTTCAGTCCCGCATAGATCAGATCCTGCTGCGGGTGCCAGAGGATGCCGCCGCTCTGGTCGATCAGATAGATATAGCCCCGGCTGCCGAGCTGGATATCTGCGCAGAGCCGGTCGATGATCTGGTAGTTAAGGTCGATGAGCAGAACGCCCTGCATATTCCCTGCGCGGTCAAGCACGGCCTTGGAGAACGAAACGACCCAGTTGTACTGGCCCGCGATCAGGTTTTCCACGCGCGAGGATGACACCTGCACCTCGTTCGGCTCCCGCAGCGCGGCCTGGTACCAGGCTGCGTCCCGGTAATTGGAGTAGGTGTTGAGCGATGCACCCTCGCTTCCGAACAGCGCGCCGCCGGATTCCGGGATCAGGGCGATGGCCGTGATCTCCGAGCGGATCTTCTGTGCGGCGGCCAGCTGCTCCTGCGCTTCGCGGCAGGCCGCGTCCGTCAGCCGGTGCTCGTTGGCCGCGCGCAGATAGGCCGCGACCGCGCCGTTGTCGACAATAAAATCGGAAATATCCTTCATGTACTCCACGTACATATCAAGCTCGGCGTTGACGCGGCGGATCAGCTGCTCGGTGTACTCCGTCGAGCTGTCCAGCAGCTCGTTCGTCGAGACGCTGATCGACACATAGGTCATGGCTGCCGTAATGACGAGGATCAGCAGCATGAACAGCGCCGCGATCCGCGTGCCGATGGAGTGCCGGGAAAAAAGTCGTGCTTCGGTCATGTTCCGCTCTCCGCCTCCCTGTACTGCCGGGGCGTCATGCCGGTTCTGCGGCGGAAGGTGAGCGAGAAATAATGCGGGTCGGCAAAGCCGATGCGCTCGGCGATCTCATAGGTGCACAGCCCCGTTTCACGCAGATATTCCTTGGCCTTCTCCATACGCAGGTTTGTCAGATATTCCACGAACGACTGGCCGGTCTTTTCCTTGAATACCGTTGAAAAATAGCTGCGGCTGACGCCGAGATGCTCCAGCACGTCCGGCAGCTTGAGATCGCAGTCGGCATAGTGCTCGTTAATATACGCGACGGCCAGACGGCCGCAGCGGGCGGCAGGCGTGTCGTTCTGCTGGGCCTGACATTGCAGAATATAGCCCTCAAGCCGCTCGACGGACAGCCGTACCTCCTCCAGCGCATAGCCCTGCTGCGGAAGGAGCATGGCGGGCGCGCGCAGCAGCTGCTCACGCGTCAGATGCGAGGCCACGAGGATCTGCAGGCGCTGCAGAACGGGGCGGCACTCGCTCTCATGCACCCTGCGGCGGCGCATACAGGTAAAAAGCGTTCCGGTCAGCTCCAATGCACGGCTGCCGCTGCCGGATTGGAGCGTGCTTGCGATCTGCGCCGCAGTCGGACAGTCGTCCGTCTGCAAAGAGCCGGAGGATTTGCGCAGCTCCGGGTCAAACAACAGTGTCTCGCCTGTGGAAAACGCGTAGCCCAGCGCGTGCTGCGCCTCCTGCGCGGACTGCCGCAGGCCGTCAAGCCCGGCATAGGCTCCGCCGATCCCGATGGGGGCGGTGATCTCCGCCTCCTGCATCACCGCGCGCAGATGGCGCGCTCCGGCGGCGGTGCGCGCCATGAGTTCCGCCGTTTCATCGCCGCTGACGATGAGCATAACGTGCTGGTCGCCGAGCAGCCGGAGCTGCGCGGGCGCACAGCCCTGCGCCACCCGATGTCCCTGCGCATCAAAGCCCTCGGGGCGCTGCGGCAGCGCCGCCAGCGCGACCGCATGGAACCGCCCGCCAAGCTCAACACCGGCGGCAAGCGTCGCCTCCGGCAGCTCCTGCGCCGTGTCGGACTGTAAAAGCCCCTGAAAGAAATGATCCTTCAGCACCTCGTCTGCCAGCACGGCCCGGCTGTAAAGCCCCTGCCGGTTGTCCCGGCGCGAAAGCTCCGCAGACAGGTTCTCCAGCAGCTGATCAAACTCCTTCGGGCTGACGGGCTTGAGCAGATAATCGTGGACATGGTACCGGATGGCCTTCTGCGCATAGGAAAACTCGCTGAAGCCGGTCAGCACGACGACGATCGTGTCCGGAAATTTCTCATAGATGTTCCGCGCCAACTCCAGCCCGTCGACAAAGGGCATACAGATATCCGTGATGACCACATCCGGCAGCACGGATTCGAGCTGTTCAAGCGCCTGACGGCCATTTTCAAAGACATGGGGCGGCGCAAAGCCGAATTTGTCCCAATTGGTGTTCTGTGCCATGGACTCCCGGACAAGCATTTCATCCTCTACAAGCATGATCTGGTACATACGGCGCGCCCTCCTTTGCATTTGTTATTAGTGTATAACAAAACGGTCAAAATTGCAATCAAATTTAGCAATTCGCCAATATGCCCGTGCGGTATGACGCGGAAAAATTCGCCGATATCGAACGTATCCGGTTGCTGAACGATATTCGGCATGATATAGTAAAGGAAACGCAATGAACAGAAAGGAAGCTTCAGCATGGCAGAACAGGAAGGCAAAACCATACACTCCGTTGCGAAGGCGATCCGTCTTCTCGACATTCTGACGGAAAGCGGCCAGCCCGCTTCCCTGACGGAGCTTTATCAGAAAACCGGCTGGCCGAAGAGTACCATCCACGGACTGCTGTCCACGATGCGCGAATCCGGACTGATCGAGCAGATGCCGAACGGCCGCTACTGGCTTGGCATCCGGCTGTTTGAATACGGCTGTGCCGTCTCCAACTCATGGGATATCGGTACGATTGCACGGCCGCATATGCAGAGTATCTGCGCTGAACTTGGCGAGAGTGTATTCCTGTCGGTTTTTGACCGTGCAGCAGTCGTAACGCTGGCAGAGGAGGAGTCCCGCGCGAGTCTTCGCGTCGTGTCCGAGGTCGGCGCACGGCTTCCGGTCTATTGTACGTCGCAGGGCAAGCTTTTCCTTGCCAACAGCTCTCCGGCGGAGTGCCGCCGCATTCTCACGCACACCGAGCTCAAGGCCTTCACGCCGCACACGCTCACCACGCCGGAGCAGTTCGCGCCTGAGCTGACCCACATCCGCGAGCAGGGCTACGCTGTGGAAAACGGCGAGTATAAGATCGGCCTGCGCTCCGTCTCCGCGCCGATCCATGACGTGACCGGCGAGGTGCGCTACGCCATCGGCTGCGTCGGAATGTTCCGGCAGGTGCAGTCCGACGAGTTTCTCCGCGCCATCCGCCTCGTCTGCGCCGCAGCCGAGACGATCTCCCGCGCCATCGGCTATCACGGGTAAGGAAAATTCGGCCTGCTCCCGCAGCTGTTTTGCTTGCATATGTGCGGCGGCGTATGATATACTGATAAGAAATTAGAAAGAAAAAGGGGGAGCCTTTATGTCCAAAACCATTCTGCGGCGGCTGTTCGTGCTGGCGCTCTGCGCCTGTCTCGTGCTGCTGGCCGTATTGCCCGCCGGGGCCGATTTCGGCGATTACTCCGGCGATTCCGATTTCGGTGATTCGTCCGATTGGAGCAGCTCCGATTCCAGCTGGGACAGCAGCGATTACGACAGCGACTACAGCTCCGAATCCTCCGGCGAGGGCCTCGGCGGAGCTACGCTGTGGACCATTCTCATCATTCTTGTGATCTGCTTCGCCATCGGCAACATCGGCTCGAAGAACAAGAAGAAGGCCAAGGGCGGCACCAGCTGGTCCGCGGCTGCGAACCGCAAGCTGAAGCCCATGGCTGAGTATGAGCAGCTCGACGAAAACTTCGACAAGGCTGAGCTGACCTCCAAGCTGTCGAACCTGTATGTACAGATGCAGGATTGCTGGCAGAAGAAGGATATCTCGCCCATCCGTCCGTACTGCACCGACGCGTTCTTCACGCAGATGGACAATCAGATCCAGCGCAAGAAGCAGCAGGGCCAGACCAACTACATCGAGCGCATCGCGGTTCTGTCCGTGGAGCTGCGCGGCTGGTGCCAGGAGGGCGGCAACGACGTGCTCGTCGCCCGTCTGAACACGCGCATCGTCGATTACACGCTCGACGACAAGACCGGCAAGCTCATCTCCGGCAGCAGAGACAAGGAGAAGTTCATGGTCTACGAGTGGGATCTTGTCCGCACGACCGGCACGAAGACCGAGAAGGACAAACCCATGCAGACCGTCAACTGCCCGAACTGCGGCGCACCGGTCGAGATCAACGCCAGCGCCAAGTGCCCGTACTGCGGCAGTGTCATCACCCTCGAGGAGCACGACTTCGCCCTCAACGCCATCCGCGCCATCTCTCAGCAAACGAGAGGATAACGCGCCCCGGCAAACGCATTCCACTAAAAAACTCCACCGCCCAGGCCGAGCGGTGGAGTTTTTTGAAATCTAGCCTCTGCGCGGCGCTTACGCCTGCAGATTGAGCGCGGGATTCATATAATAGACGTTTTTCTCGTCCAGCCTCCGGCGCAGCAGCTCAATGGCCTCGCCGAAGCGCTGGAAATGCACGATCTCGCGCTCCCGCAGGAAGCGAATGGCGTCGTTCACATCCGGGTCGTCAGAAATGCGGAGGATATTGTCATACGTCACGCGCGCTTTCTGCTCGGCTGCCAGATCCTCCGTGAGGTCGGCGATGGGGTCGCCGGTGACGGCCATGGTCGCGGCGCTCCAGGGCGTGCCGGAGGCGGCCTGCGGGTAGACGCCGGCGGTGTGGTCGACAAAATAATTCGCAAAGCCTGCCGACTCGATCTGCTCCTGCGTGAGCGTCCGCGTCAGCTGGTGCACGATCGTGCCGACCATCTCCAGATGCCCCAGCTCCTCGGTACCAATGTCGGTCAGCAGCCCCTTCAGCTCAGGATACGGCATGGAATAACGCTGACTCAGATAGCGCAGAGACGCGCCAAGCTCCCCATCTGGACCGCCATACTGGGAAATTATAACAGCTGCCAGCTGCGGGTTCGGGTTTGCGATGCGGACGGGGTACTGCAGCTTTTTTTCATATACAAACATCGTTTATTCCTCCGTTTCCGCGTCCCAGGGCCATGGATCGTCCAGCCATGTATAGCAGCCGCCCGCGGCGGCCTCCATCTGCGTGAGCGCCATGCCGCTGTCCTCCGCCTGCTGCCGCAGCATTTCATACTGCTCGACGTACTGGTTGAACAGCTGCACGGCCTCCTCGTCGTCTGCGTGGGTATCCAGGTACAGGCCAAGCTCGGTAATGGCGAAATTCGCCGCCTGAAGGTCCTGCATACTCTGCATACCGTCCGCGCTGCGCGGCTCGACGCCGCTTGTGCCGCGATATGGAAGGTCAAGCCCCGGAAACAGCGTGCCCTTCATCAGCGCACGTCCCGCCGTATAGCGGTCGGGGTTCTGCCCCTGGAACGGGACGTAGGGATTGGCCAGCGGCGCGCAGGCGGGAAGCGTTCCCCGCGTATCGCCGCAGCCTTCGGCAGTCTGGGCTGCCTGTGTCTGCATATCAGCCAAAAAGATCGGCTCCTCTCAAGAGATTCGGGCGCATTCGCCCTGAACCAATCTATGCGGCGCTGCTTCGACAGGTGAACGGGGACTCTGTACTTTTTCTCCGTCAGATGGTATACTGAGATAAAATGCCACAGCCGGGTGCTCCGGATGCGGCAGCTTTTCGGGAGGTTCCTGTATGCTTTCTGCGTTTCACGGCCTGTGTATGGCGCTGGCTGACAGCGTCCCCGGCGTGTCCGGCGGGACGATCGCGTTTATTCTCGGCTTTTATGACGATCTCCTGCGTGCGCTGCAGGGACTGTTCAACGGAAAGGGTCCCGTGCGGCGGCAGAGCCTGCGCGCGCTGCTGCGCTTCGGCATCGGGTGGGGCGTCGGAATGGCTGCCTGTATTCTGGCACTGGCGGAATTATTTGAGCTGCACGTCTATTTTATGTGCAGTCTGTTTCTGGGGCTGAGCGCGGCGGCGTTTCCGCTGGTAGCCCGCGCGGAGCGCGGTGCGCTGCGAAATACCGCGCGGTACGCGCCGCTGGCGCTGCTCGGCGCGGCGCTCGTCGTGGGGCTTACGCTGCTGCGCGAGGACGCGGCGGTTTCGCTGCGCGTAGACTTTTCGGAGCTTCGCGTCTGGCCGCTTCTGTACCTGTTTGTCTCCGGCGCGATCGCCGTCAGCGCGATGATCCTGCCGGGGATCTCCGGGTCGACGCTGCTTCTGATCGCGGGCGTCTATCTGCCTGCGATGCACGCGCTGCGTCAGCTGCTGCGGCTCGATTTTTCCGGGCTTCCCGGCATTCTGGCGCTTGGGCTTGGCACAGCGGCGGGCGCAGCGCTGGCTGTCCGCGCCATCCGCGCCGCGCTGCGCCGCTTCCGGAGCCAGATGGTGTGGCTGATCCTCGGCCTGATGGCAGGCTCACTGTACGCCATCGTGATGGGCCCCGCCGGACTTCAGACACCGCAGACTCCGGTAAGCCTTCAGACGTTTTCGCTGCCGGGCTTCCTGCTGGGCGCGGCGGTGCTCCTGCTGCTGGAGCTGCTGCGCGCCCACCGGCCGAATGCGGAAAAATCATCACGGTGACGCACCGGCGGGGGACGGAGCAGACACGCCGCAGGGCCACCTTTTCGATTCTTTTTGCGTTTTTTCTCAAAATGTAGTATAGTGTACAAAACAAACAGGAGGCGCATACGATGATCGAGGTCGAGTTATCTAATATTTGGGGGAGCGTCAGCCTGCCGGATCTGCTGTCCGGGGAGAAGGATCTGTTTGACGCGCATATGCAGCTCCGGACCAACGTGCCGGACGGCCCGGACTTTCTGGGCTGGCTGAACGCGCCGGAGGGCGTGATGGCCCGCGCAATGCTCGCGATCGGCAAGGCCGCAGAGAAGATCGCGGAGCTCGGCGATACACTCGTGGTCGTCGGCAACGGCGACGCGCCGCTTGCGGCGCAGGCGGCGATCCGCGCACTTGGAAAAGAGGGGAGTGTCCGGCTGATTTTTGCGGGTACAAGCCTGTCCGCAAGCGCCTACGAGCAGCTGTGCAGCCGGCTCGAGGGGCAGGACTTCTGCCTGCTTCTGATCGCACAGAGCGCTGTCGATATGGAATGCGGCATCGCCTCCCGCGCCGTCCGCTGGCTGCTTGACCGGCACTACGGGCCGGAGGCCAGGCAGCATATCTTCGTCTGTGCGCCGAAGGACAGCCTCCTGCATGGTATGGCGCAGGAGGAGGGATATACCTTCCTGGCCCAGCCTGCGCAGCTCGGCTGCGCGGATTCGGCACTTTCGCCTGCGGCGCTTCTGCCGATGGCGGTTTCCGGGATCGAGCCGCTCAGCGTGCTTGAGGGCGCGGGACAGGCGTATCATGATTATGACCTGCGCGCGTTTGAAAACCCTGTCTGGATGTATGCAGGCGCGCGTCACGCGCTGGAGCTGCGTACGCGGCGCACGGAGCTTCTCGGCATCTTCGAGCCGGACTGCATGGCACTCGGCCGCTGGTGGGCCAGCAGCACGGCCCGGCGCAGCTGCCGCGGCGGATACGGTGTTCTGCCCGTCCCGGCAGAGCTTCCCGGTGCACTCGACACGCTCGACGCCATGCTGGACGGCAGCCGCAGCGCGTTTGAAACCTTCCTGCGCATCCCGCTGCCCGCGAGACGGCGCAACATTGAGCTTGACTGGAAGGATTACGACGATCTCGGCTATCTCTCCGGCCACTCGGTCGGCGAGGCGGAGGGCGCGATGTTCGACGCACTCGTGCAGACCCACGCCTCGCTCGATATCCCGCTGATCATCCTCTCCGCCGGGCAGCTGGACGCGCCGCAGCTCGGCGAGCTGTTCTACTTCCTGGAGCTGACCGCTGCCCTGTGCGCCGCGGCTGACGGGCTGACTCCCTTCGACCGCAAGCACAGGTCTCCGACCAGAGCGCAGGCAGCTGCGCTGCTGCGCGGCTGAAGCCTGCTCCTGTTTACGATTTTTTCACAAGTAAGTCCTTGTGTTTCCGGCAGAAAGCTGGTACAATGAAGCTGACCACATGAGAAAAGGAGGAATGCCCGTATGGTCAATATTATGATGGGCCCCGAAGGCTCCGGCAAGACGAAGCTGCTCATCGGTGCTCTCAATCAGGCAGTTCAGCGCGAATCCGGCAGCATCGTCTGCATCGAGAAGGGCGATACACTGCGCTTCGATGTCGACCACAAGGTTCGGCTCATCGACATCAAGGAATACGCTTACGGCGGTTATCCGTTCCTGCGCGGCTTTATCAGCGGCCTGCACGCGGGAAACTTTGATATCACGCATATTTTTATCGACAACCTTTACAAGCTGTCGCAGGACAGCGACCCCAAGGAAACCGAGAATTTCCTTGACTGGTGCAGCGTCTTCTCCGCAGAAAACAGCGTTGCGTTTACGCTGACGATCGCGGGCGAAGCCAAGGATGCACCGGAATATATCGCAAGATATATGGACTGAATTTGAGATCGCAGGCGCTGCGGGCCTCCCACAGCGCCTTTTGAACGTTGGCAGAGGGGGCGCGGCATGGAGCAGCAGGAATATGCGCAGCGGGGCTATCTGCGCGAGGATTTTCGGCTCTTTCACCTCAAGGGCGCGATGGAGGAACAGCTCGACTGGCACTACCATACCTTCCACAAGCTGATCTTCTTTCTCGGCGGCCAGTCCGGCTACGGCGTCGAGGGGCGCAGCTACCCGCTTGAGCCCGGCGACGTGATCCTCGTCCCGCAGGGCTGCGTCCACCGGCCGGAGGCCGCGCCCGGCGCGCCGTATGAGCGCGTCATTCTCTATCTGTCGCCTGACTATCTCGCCCGCGCGGGTACGGCGGACTGCCCGCTCGACAGCTGCTTCACGCTCGCCACGGCCCGCTTCCGCTTTGTCCTGCGCCCGCAGGAAGAGCGGCAGGCGCTGCGCCGCACGCTTTTCGCGCTGGAGAGTGCCTCCGTGCAGCCGGGCTTCGGGCAGGAGCTGCTGGCAAAGTCCCTTCTGACGCAGCTGCTCATTCTCCTGCGCCGCGCGATGGACGCACAGCCGCAGGCCGTGGAGAGCCTTGCGTCCGATGAAAAGATCGCGGCCATCATGCAGTATCTCTCCCAGCACCCGACGGAGTCTGTCTCCATCGACGATCTAGCCGCCCGGTTCTATATCAGCAAATATCACATGATGCGGCGCTTCCGCGCCGAGACGGGCTATACTGTCCATGCGTATCTGACCGGCAAGCGCCTCGCCCTCGCGCGCGAGCAGATCGCCGCCGGGACGCCCATTCTGCAGGCGGCCAGCGCCTGCGGCTTCGGAGATTACTCCGCATTCTGCCGCGCCTACCGCCGCCAGTTTGGCCAGCCGCCCAGCAGCGCAAAGCAGGATGCCGCCGAAACGCCGAAATCGCGAAAAAAGGCTTGACAGCGGAGCGACAATATGCTATGATTCTAAGGCTGAATTTGTCAGAGTGCCTGCGGGTGTAGCACAACGGCCAGGGCACCAGCCTTCCAAGCTGGGGACGCGGGTTCGATTCCCGTCACCCGCTCCATTATGCGCCAGTAGCTCAGCTGGATAGAGCAACTGCCTTCTAAGCAGTAGGTCGGGGGTTCGAGTCCCTCCTGGCGTGCCAATTCAGCCGGGCTAAAAAAAGAAAATTTCATATGGTGGGTGTAGCGTAGTTGGTTAACGCGTCAGATTGTGGCTCTGAAGACCGAGGGTTCGAGTCCCTTCACTCACCCCATTTTCTTTTTTTATGCAGGATTTTGCCGATACGCGCACGGGGATGTCGCCAAGCGGTAAGGCACAGGACTTTGACTCCTGTATGCGTAGGTTCGAATCCTGCCATCCCTGCCATAAGACCCGCTAGCTCAGCAGGCAGAGCACCTGCCTTTTAAGCAGGGTGTCCGGAGTTCGAATCTCCGGCGGGTCACCATGATTGCCGAACACTATAGATGAAATGGCGAAAAAGCCAGTCATTTCAACGTGTTCGGCAATTTTTTATTCTCAAAATTCTTAGAACGCAGCATAGATGAAATCACGGATGGCAGGGGTTTTGAACCTCTGCTTTTCCATATTCAAGGAATTTTTGCTGTCAGCGCCCTTTTTCAGAGGGCTGCGGCGGCTGGATTTCAGAAAAATCGGAGAAAAATCTTTCACAAAGTTATGGGCGCTGGATTGTTGGTTTTCACGAACCAATGACCAGCGCCTTTTTTGCGCTCAAAAAGGGCGCTGGGATTGGAGGTATGAATATGAGCAAAGAACAGACAGCAAAGAAAGAGAGATTTCTGAGAGAGGTGGAGCGGCAGCTCCTGCGCAAAGGACTGGATTCGGAGATGACGGAAGGCGGGATACTCAACGTCAAATGGCACGGTCAGTTGCTCTGTGACGTTGATGGCGACGGTGTGGTTTGTTTCCCGTCGAAGACGGTCAGGGGAGTAGACGCAGATGCGTCGCTTCAGACTGTGATACAAATCGCTTCGCAGGTCAGAGAATATATGCCGATCTTTGCACGCGCTCCCGCACTGAAAGCAATCGGGCTGGAGGGCAGCTACAAAATCCTCGCAGATTTCGGGGACGCGGTGCTGGCCGGGCGGCTTGGGAAAAAGGGCGCTAATTTCGTAACATGGGAATGGGATTTTGACCGCAATGGTGTGCATATGGGACACTACTTTATAGAGGACTATGCGGGTGCAAAACGAGACTTCGCCGCCCGTTCCAGGTTGATAGAACCCCAGCGCCTTTTTTCGGACAAGGAACTGGGTGTGATCCGGAATGCGTGCGAGTTTGCATTGGCGGATGACGCGACGCTCACATATGGCGACGAAACGCGGCTCCGCAGCATACAGGAGCAGATCGAAATTCTTCTGCCAAGAAATCAGGAACAGGAACAGGAGCAGGAACAGCGTTCCGAGATGGAACAGACAATGTAATAATCGCAGAGGGCCGGGATTTCTTTTCAGAAGTCCCGGCTTTTTGCGTTCTGGAGGTGAACGATCATTGTAGATAAATCAAAGCACTGGAATCTGCACATCAGTCGGTGCGCGCCGGACTGCCCGCGCGACCCGCCGGAGCCGCTGGTGTGCAGCGACTATGAACGCTGCCAACACTGCAATTACATGGCGCACGGCTTTCAGTGTAACCACGGAAATGGCAGCTGCGTGCTGACAGACATGGAAGAAATCAATGGAAGGAGGCGGGTTCTTGTTCAAAGCATCGCTGGAAAATAACAATATCCCAGAATTGGGAACTGTCACAGTCGAGTTCCCAATTCCGGAAGCTCAATACGAGGAAACGATTCGTGCGTTGAATGGAATTCAGAGCGGCGCGGTGGTGGAGCAGGACTGCTTCGTTGCAGACATTGGCACGGCAGACTGCCCTGCTCTGGAGCGGTTAATTGGCACGATGGCGAATGTGGACGAACTGGACTGGCTCGGAAAGCAGTTGGAGAGCTTCGACCGGTATGAGCTACTGCAATTTAATGCAGCGGTGGAGCGATTCAGATTATCCGCAGCGGACGAGCTGATCGATCTTTCTTTCTGCGCCAGAGAGGTGACGGTCGTTTCAGATTTTAATGATTTGGAGCTGGTTGGCAAACGGCACTATCTGACCGTCCACGGCGCCTGTGATCCGAAAGAACTGGAAGATCTGGACGGCAAGGAGACGGCGTTGGCGCTGATCTCCGGGCAGCCGGGGTATGTAACGCAATTTGGTGTTGTGTATGACAACGGCATCAAGCTGGAGCAGGCGTATGACCGCAAGCATCTGCCTCCGATCTGGATGCCAGAAAGCTGTATCATGGAGCTGAAGCTCCGAGCCACAGGTGAAGATGATCCAAAGAAACAGGAGTGGGTGCAGCTCCCGGCAAGCCGGATCAAGCTGGAACGCGCGATGCTTCGCGCCGGTATTCCATCCTGCGGCGAAATGCAGATGCTGGTTTCAGATAGCCGATTCCCGGATGAGGTCGACTGCACATTGGATGTTGAACACGGGTCGCTCTTTGAACTGAACCGGCTATGTCAGATATGTTCCAATTTCAAGGAACAGGATTTCGAGAAGCTCGGCGCGGTCTGCCAACTGGCAAAGCCAACGTGCGCAGCAAATATCCGCCAGCTGGCAGAAAACCTCGATCAATTTGATTTCGCACCAAATGTCCACACGCCGGAGGAGCTTGGGAGGTACATGATACAACAGTCCGGTCATTACGAATATGACGAGAACCTTGAAGATTTCTATAACTACGGCGACTACGGCATAAGCCGAATGCTTCAGGAAAACGGTGTATTTGTGGATCGCGGCTATGTTTCCTACCACGGCACACTGACGCTGGACGAGCTGATGCAGGACGATCCGGCAGAAAGCTATCAGCAGGAGCAGGAAGCAAACATGGAGGGGATGGCATGGTAACGCTGATTTTACGGCAGGGTGAGACCGGGAGGCAGGTGCTTCTCTCGTTTCCTACGACAACTCCCGCAGAAATAGCGGACGTGACTGCAACGATGGAACAGCTGAAATCCATGTCCAAAACGGTCACGATTCAGGGTGCGGCAAGCGAGGTCATGAATTTAGGTCTGTATCTGAGCGGCGTAGATCTTGCCACAGAGGGCGAAGTTGAGCGCATCAATCAGCTTGCCGAACGGCTGGAACATATGTCGGAGGTGGACTGCGACAAATTCGCGGGGATGCTGGATGCAAACAGCATCTCCGGCACAAAGGACATTTTGCAGTTGACGGAGCATCTGGACGATTACGTCATTCTGCCCGGATGCAGCAGCGCACGTTCTGTTGGGCGGTATCTGGTGGTGTGCGGCGCGTTCCCTGTTCCGGAAAAGCTGATTGGGTACATCAATTATGAAGCCGTCGGGACCGAATTTCAGGATGCACATGGCGGTGCGCCATGCGCTCGAGGATATGTCGTTCAGAAAGGAAACCTGCCGAGAGCGATCCTCGAAGACCTGAACATCGATCTGCAGCAGAGAACACGACCGAAACTCCTGACACTTTACCTTCGCGCAGCAGATGGAAAAGAACGTGAACTGACGCTGCCTGTGAACAACGCGAAATTGGAAGCGCTTCAGCAGCTCGGCACAGCGCAGATCGACCATGTGCAATACTTCGCGCCATATCTCAGCGATCTGATCCCGGCAGCCGGGAATCCCGACATCCAGGACTATAACGAATTGGCAAAAATGCTTGGGCGGATGGATGCGGAGAACGGCGAGCTTCTGAAATATGCTTCGGTGCTTTCCGCAGAAAAGCCGGAAACGATGCAGGATGCGCTGCACCTGGCGCAGAATCTGGACTGCTACGAGCGCATTTCCGGCAGCCTGTACGATTACGGCATCAAATTGCTTCAAGAGCAGTTTGATCTGGATGACGAGTGCATTTCTGAGCTGGAGGAATATACGGATTTTGCACGATACGGTCAGGCGTGCGCAGAAAGTAACGGTTTTGTGCAGACGGAGTTCGGACAAGTGCGCAGAATTGCCCAGTCGCTTGAGCAGGCGCATTCAAATGAAATGACGTTATAGAATGGAGGTCAAAATGAACGAAGAAATGAAATCGCAGAAAGAAGAATTTCTGCTGGAAGTGCAGAAACAGATCCTGCATAAAGGACTGAAATCGGAGATGCAGGAAAATGGCAGACTCCACGTCAAATGGAACGACCAGCCGCTTTGTGAAGTCGATGAATACGGCCGTGCATGGTGTCGCCCGGTGAGCGTTACATGCCCGGAAATGAAAAAAAGCCTTCGTGCAGTGTCGAAAACCGCTTCGCAGGTATGGGAATACATGCAGATCTTTGCACGCGCACCTGCCCTGAAAGCAAACGGTGCGGACGGCAGCTATAAAATTCTTGCAGATTTTGGCGAGGCAGTTCTGGCTGGCCGACTTGAGGAAACAGGAGCTAAGTTTGCAACGTGGCAATGGGAATTTGATCGGAACAGTGTCCGTGTCGGACACTATTTTATGGAAGATTACAAATCAGCAAAGCGTGACTTCGCTGCCCGTTCCAAACTGGTGGAAAGTCAGCGCATTCTTTCAGATGCGGAACTTGCCGCGGTTCGGAATGCGTGCGAATTTATGCTGAAAACTGATAAAGCCCTTACATTTGGGGAGCAAGATATGCTTCTCCACATACAAGAGGAAAGTGAATTCCTGTTGTCACGGCAGCGGGAGCCGGAGCAGGAGGCAGGTGAAGAACCGCGGCAGCTTCCAACAATGGAGCAGATACCATCAGACGAGATGACATTATAATCGGGAGGTTTACCATGAAAAAAGCAATCGTAATTACACTTGGCGTGATCATTGGCGTGACCGGTGTTCTTGCTATCTGCGCACATCTGGCGGATGCCGCGCGGCTGGCACTGTATGTGCCGGAGGATGACGATGACGAAGATATCTACTAATCCGTCCGCATTCCGTGTCCGGCCAGCGCAGCCGGAGGAAGCGGGCGCTTTCTTTGCCCAGACACCGGAGCAGGATGCACAGATGGGCGCAATCGGCCACGTCCGTATGGATTTCGGGAAACGCGGCACGGAGTTCTGGCACACCTGGCATCCGCGCGGACGTGAGGAATTGAACTCGCCGGAGTTCAAAGCGGAACTCCAACAGGTCGTGGACAAGCTGCGGGAAACGGTCCTGAAAGACTTTTCCTCCATGCGTCGCTTTTGCTATGAAAACGGCGGAAAAATACCGGGTGGCTGGTCGCAGAATTATGGCTACGTTGTAGAAACGGAGCATTACGAATACTGTCTGCGCTGCAATCCCGTGCAGGGAGATTATCAGGCATATCTAAGCTGCTATGATCTGAACGAGCAGAAGATCAACCATGCCTATCAGCCGCTGGTCGGTCGGGTACATTTTATCAATGGCGATGCAGAACAGTTTACAGATGCCAACGAATATCTGGACTGTATCCGCGAGGAACTGCCGCATGAGGCGACAACCGGTTTCCGGTTCCGCACGATCACGCAGGACCCGGCGATCCGCAAGGCAGTGGATGATATCGTGTATGACTTCTATGGCGAGGAAAACCCGTGCAATGAAGAAGATTATAATTTAGCTCCATCTGATGAAATACAGATGGGCGGAATGTAAAAGGAGGTTCATATGGAATTCAAGGTTATCAAACGAAACGGCAACGCCGTCGTTCCGGACGGGATGTTCAAACTCTGTGGGATGGAAAACGCGAAGCTCATCTCCATGGTGCAGCTGAACGGCGGCATTTTGCTCATGCCGGAGAGCGTGAGCACCTATCAGCTTCTCATGCTTGTCGATGCGCTGAATGAGCTGGCGTGCGACTTTCTGGAGGCAGTCGCCATAGAATGCGGTCCGGCAGAGGAAGAACACAGGGATATGACACTGGACGAGGTGCTTTCTGAATTTGCTGTTGCTGTGCCGGACTGGGCGCGAGAGAGCGCGGGAATTGCGAAAAATGCCAAGCTGGAGTGTTACACGGAGGATGGCAGCGGCGCAGTGCTGGTTCAAAAGGCAAGCCACCGGCATGACCTGACGGATATCCCCCGTTCGATCCTGCAATGTTTTCTGGCATCCGGGCGCAGCCTGTACGCACTAAACGAAATTCTGACTGCAGAGAGTGAGGACGGCGATGCAGAGTAAAATTCCGCTTTATCCCTACGGTGCAAAAGAAGCCCGCGAACGCGGCGAGATCGAAAAGTGGCGCGAGAGCTTCCGCGAGAATTGCGCCTGTGCGGGCGGAATCGATATTCTCATTCGGGAAAACTTCGATGGGATGCATCTGAAAAAAGGTACGGTAGAAAAGATCATCGAGCTTTACGGCTACAAGCGTGTGGAGCACGTCCTTGCGAATACGGTGCAGGAACGGCGCGGCGATGGACGCTTCCGTCCGGACAACCGAGCTTGGGCGGAAAGCCATTACATTCCGGAGGATGAAATTCATAATTACTGCTTTGCAGCCCGAAGTCATTCTGCCATTCTGGACGGCTTCATTTCAAACTACAGAAAGCTCGTCATGGAACTTGGAATGTTCGACCAGAAGCAGTGCGAACCGGATTCGAGCGAACTGGATTACACCGGCAAGGTGCTTGTTCTCTCGCCAAATACCCTGAAAGAAGAATGCTGGTCGCCAGAGAATCAGCTCTGGCTGGAAAGCGGCTTTGGGTGCAGCCCGACCGCGCGCGGGCGCTCCATTCTTTGCACCTGCCTCGGTGATGGAGAGCAGACGCGCTGGAATCGGAATGATTTTATTGGCGTTCTGAAAGATGAGTTCCTGCCAGATTGGGCAAAAGAGAGCCTCAAGCAGTATCAGCGGCCGGAGCAGGCAGAAAAACAGGAAATGCAGATGGGAGGGATGTAATTTTGGACAGAAAAATGGTAAAATTCATCAAGGAGCAGTATCCACCCGGCACACGCATCCGGCTCAATTCCATGAATGACCCATATGCACCGATTACCCCCGGTACGGAGGGCATTGTGGATTTGGTGGATGACGACGGACAGCTTCACATGAAGTGGGACAATGGCCGGACGCTGGCGATTGTTCCCGGTGAGGACAGCTTCACAGTGCTGCCGCCCAAGCTGGAAACGCTGAAACTCTATGCACCGCTGACCGCCGATCTCTATGAGCGTAACCGCTACGGCGATCTCGAAAATGAGAGTGTCGTGCTGGATGGCCGGTCGCTGCAGACATATCAGGAAAAAATCGCGGCGGCGCTTCTCAAGAGCCGGATGCCGGAGGAAACCGAGCGCGGCGTTATGCACTGGTATGACGAAACGGACAGCGTCAATCGTAAGGTTCATTCGGCTGTTTTCGCAGTGGAAGAACGGAACGGTCAGCTCTGGGGCGTGGCAGAATGCCGCGTTGCGGGCAAATTGGACGCAGAAGAACTGGAAACGCTGAAAGAATACCTCTCCGGACAAATGTCTGACGGCTGGGGCGAGAACTTCGAGCAGCAGGAAATTCGCGTGAACGGCGGCGATGAGCTGTATGTCCACCTCTGGAGCTGTGATAATTGGAGCATCCAGACCGAACAGGAACGATTCAGCCAGAAGTACGCGGAAGGTCTGCCGAAACTCTGCTTTTCCACGCTGCCCAGCACCGGCACGCTGATTTGTATCAAACGCGGCGAGAGCGGTTACTATCCAAGTGACTGGAACACGCCGGATCGCGCACAGAACCGTCAGATCGCAGACGAGCAGAATCAGCGCCTCGGTGTGACACCGTCGCAGGAGGAAGCTATGGTTTGCGGGAGTATGCACGGATGGACAGTGCCCGGCGCGGACCCGGCTTTCGTGGAAGAAATGCAGAAGAAGCAGGAGCAGACAGGAGGTATGACCCTTGCGCAAAGTATGTGAGGTCTATCTGGTAAGCAGCAGTGCATCAGACGAACGCGGCGTGGAGCTGACGTTTCCTGTCAGCCAGTACGAGATGATGGACGCTTTCGAGCAGATTCACACGAAGTCACCGGGGGACGTGTATTGGCAGGTGGATGAATTCTACTGCTTTGACTACCTTGCGCCCCATCTGGACGAGAGTATGTCGATCTTCGAGTTCAACTCCCTGACCGAGCAGCTTTCCAAGCTGGATGCGCGTCAGGAAATTGCAATGGAAGGACTTCTCGATATGGCAGTGCAAAAACACATGCAGGAGAACAGCGGTTCCATCATGGTGCAAGAGCTGATGATGCTGGCTTCCAATGTGGATCGCTGCCATGTGCTTGCAGACGTTCATTCGAATGAAGATCTCGGAAAATTCTATGTAGAAAACGGCTTTCGAGAGGATCTGGATGCCCTGCCGGACAGCGCCTATGCCCTCTTGGATTACGCCAAAATCGGCAGGCAGATGCGCGAGAGTGAAGCCGGTGTGTTCACGCCGCACGGCTACGTTGTCCGCACGGAGGAATTGGAGCCGCTGCCGGAGCATGAGCCGCAGCGGGAAATTTCCTATATGATCCGCCTGACGCTCATGAACCACGAGGACGAGCAGAAGACATCTGTGCTCGACTTGCCCGCAACGGAGCAGCGGCTATTGGAAGTGCAGAAGGAACTCGACGCACCGGAATGGTTCGACGCACAGTTCACCGGCTGCGATGCCATCGTGCCGCAGCTGAACGCCATGCTGACCGACGTAGCGGATCTTCCGCGAATCAACGAACTGGCGCACTCACTTCTGGAACTGAAAGCCAGTGGGCAGCTCACAAAATTCAAGGCTGTGGTCGGCGCGACGCAGTGCGAAACGCTGGACGATGTTTTTGACCGGCTTGAAAAGCTGCCGCAGTATTGCTTTGAAGCGAAAATCCGTGACAAGGACGCGCTGGTGCGTGACGAGCTGGAATTCGTTCTCGGCGGCAAGGATGCAGACCTGATCTACAAGCATCTGAACTGCGAAGCCTACGCAGAAGACGTCCTCAAGCAGTACGGCGCAGAGATCACACCCTACGGCATGGTCAACCGCGCGGACTTCGGCCCGCTGCACGAGCCGATTCCGGAACAGAAACAGGAGCAGACACAGGAACCGCAGATGGGGATGTAAAAAGCGCCTGCCGAAGCAGACGCTCATCCTATTTCCGTATTTCCATCAGCCGTTCCACCGGAACGCCGAGAACCTCCGACACATCCAGAAGCAGACCGACCGTCGGCTTGCAGACGGCGGTTTCGACGCGCTGCAAATGATTGCGCGAATAGCCCGCCATCTCGGAAAGCTGATCCTG
>ENA-UEQO01000757-UEQO01000757.1-human-gut-metagenome-genome-assembly--contig:-NODE-757-length-36638-cov-4.888160_pt1 | contig 36638 bp, 31 predicted proteins | sample MGYA00242938_ERZ507940 | MGnify/ENA primary metagenome ERZ507940 (study PRJEB26167, sample SAMN06115517) | human gut metagenome | host: Homo sapiens | place: China:Chongqing | collected 2014-12-03... | reverse complement strand
TCTCTGCTAGGAATTCAGCTTCCTTTACGTATTTCGGTTTACTTTCCGGCACCGAGCTATGCGTTGCTTCCATATTCATGGTTTTGCCCGCAAACAAAATAATCAGCATAATTTTAAACGTTTAAATCCATACGTATCTACGTGCAGCCTATATCCTTTGTTCTCAATCTGCGTTTTTATTCAATCTTTTGTTCATAAAAGCCCAGGTCGGTGTGGTTAAAAAGCTCTCCTCCATTTCAGCAGTCAGTTCCCAAAACCGGTCGATAGACAACGAAAAAGAAAGCACATCGGCTTTGATACATTTCCGGGCAGACGGATCGAACAATCCGATAATCGCCCGTTTCCCCTTCTCCAGATATTCCCGGTAAGGATAATAAACAATAGAAGTACATCCGGCACCGAAAGGCGCAATAACCGCCTCCGGATCGTTATTATCGAAACGTGCCAAAGTGAAAAGTCCCGCCAAAACATCGGGAGCGACAAAAAATATTACAAATTGCGGCTCATCCTGTTCCTCCAGTTGATCCCAGCGTTTAAAGATCAGATTCTCTCCGGTAACAGGCAGGCGGGGAATTTGTTCCAGCATCCGGTCCACCAAATCCGGCGATTGTTTGTACCTTTCACAAAAACCACCGTCTTCGCCGTTCGACAGGAAACAGGCAAACCGTTCATTGATCTGTTCGGCAAATCCCAAATAACGTTTTCCTCCGCCACAATTAACGGAATCAGTACGAAAACAGAGCGGCTGTCCTTTTCTCGCTGCCGTTAACTGAGCGATCAGGCAACTATGTCCGGAAGGTTTGGAAACGATCTTCACTCCTCCGTCCGAAGATGAATAATACCCGGCAAGAGGTAACTCTGTTTCTCCAAAATACTTTTCCCAAAGTACGGTAAATCGATCACGGCCTTTCAAATCCATAGCTTTAAATTTTATGAGGTGATATAAGCTTAGTCCCTCGGCTTCAATACCAATTGTTTTTCTCTTTCTACAAATATAAAAAGGTTATTCTGTTTCTTATCCCTGCCTGCCGTTTTTTTATGTTATTTCTTATGGAAAATTAAATCCTTAAATTTTTTATTATGAATTTATTGTTTTATCTTTGTAAAGTATTTGAGTTTTGAATGAGTTTGTATTTAAAGCAACTTGCTTTCCATTTAGATGTATCGTTAAGTAGACTTTCCTTCAGCTTTCAACCCTCATTTCATATTTTTAATTTAAAGTTTTTACTTAATGAACATTTACATTTCTAATTTGAGTTATGGCATAAGTGATGCCGATTTAAAAGATTTATTCGCAGAATATGGCGAAATTTCTTCAGCAAAAGTAATCATGGATCGTGAAACCGGACGTTCAAGAGGTTTCGGATTCGTTGAAATGCCGGATGATACAATGGCACAAAAAGCTATCGATGAATTAAACGAAGCTGAATACGATGGAAAAACAATCCGTGTAACCGTAGCTAAACCCAGAACAGATCGTCCCAATAACGGTGGTAATCGTGGTGGCGGTTTCCGGGGCAACAACAGCTTCAACGGCGAACGCAGAAATAATAGATATTAATCTATTTCAAATAAAAAAGCAGTCTTTTTCAGACTGCTTTTTTTATATTCTTACGACTTTTCCTAATTTCACATACCACACATATCCCTCTACTGGCTTATAGCCCATTTTCTGCAATGTAGAACAATAAAATTTCACTTGCTTCAAGTACTTGTTTTCTTCGTTCAATCCGAATTTATAATCGATCACGCGAACAATGCCGTCATGGACAACCACCCTGTCGGGACGTGCTTTCATGCCGGCAGGAAAAAGAATATCCCTTTCATTGATCACTTTGATTCGGGGTTTAAACCACCCCGCAACTTCGGGGAAATCAAGATAACCCATAATCTTCGTGTAATATTCCTCTTTTTCCGCACCGGGGATCAGTCCCGTCAAACAAGCCTGCTCGACTGCTGCCCGTACATCTTCGATACTGACCACCGATTTGAATATTTCATGCAATAGCCTGCCTTCGTCGATAGCCGAATGTGAGGAATTGCCCGGTTCGATGTAATCCCGATAACGGTATTTGATCCGAATCCGGTCTTCAGGCTGAAATACGGGATATTGTTCCAGTCCCAAGACATGCTGCCGACCGGTTTGCTTCGTATGCCTTTGCTTTTGTCCGAAACGAAGCGACATATCGTCTCCCACTGAAAAACAATCTGTATTTTCCTGTTTTAACCCGGAAAGCACATAATAAATAAAAGCTCCGATATCCGGCACCGGCAAAGAGCCGTCTTTATTAAATTTAGGCATGAAGGGACGAATGTACAATTCCTTTTTAGCCCGGGTTAAAGCGACATATAATAAATTCAGGTTATCGACATACGATTTCAAATGTTCGTCCCGGTAATCTTCCTTAAAAATCGTTTGAGCCAATTTGGAAGAATAGTTCAACGGAGCATATTCCAAGTCCTTAAAACCCGGAATATCGTTACTGCACCAGATACGCCTTACCGGGCGTACACTGTCGAGTTCCCAGTTACAAAAAGGTAAGATAACATATTCAAATTCCAATCCCTTAGATTTATGGATCGTCAGAATTTTCAACGCATCCACTTCTTCCGAAGTCGTAAGCACCCGCTTCCCTTTTTCCTTTTCCCACCATTCCAGAAAAAGCGTAATGCTATTGGAATTACCTGCTTCATATTCATAGATAATATCCTGAAAGGCGATCAGGTACGGGATTCCCTCCTGTTTTGTCCGCAGAGAAAAACGGTCGATTATCGTTTCTGTAGTTTCATACAGCGAATAAGACATAATCTTCCCCGATTCCTCTGCAAAGGGGATATTCAAAAACTCAAACAACTCATTCTCCTGCGTGGCTTTAAATATCCGGTCTGTTTCCGTTTCTTTATCCTCCCGGATAAAAGTATAATAAAAATATAATATTGTTGCCTTGTTTACTTTATCATAAGGCTGGAGGATATACTTTAAAACAGCTACAATGAATTGCACATAGGGAGAAGCCCACACATATAACGAATCATTCGAAATAAAAGGAATCGCCTTTTCTGCCTGCTTATTATATTCCATCAGATAGTCCGCCACAAAAGCCCCTTCTTTACCTCCTCTGACCAGCACAACGATATCTTTTAATTTTCCTCCCCGGTCGGTAATATCCAATATCACAGGGATAAGGCTATCCATCAGCAAAGTATCGCTATCCTTCTCCTTCTTTTCAGGCCCGAATACAATTTCAACATATCCATTCTTTTGCTTTTGCGGAATCTGCCGCACATCCTGATAAGCATTGGAAATTGCTGTGGATAAAGAGGTTTCGTCCGCTTGTTCTCTGTCGTATAACTGCTTTAACAGAAATGCCCCCTTTTCAAAAAATACGTTATTGAACTTCACCACCTCCTGCGCGCTTCTCCAATTACTTTCCAACACGATATTGCGAATGCCGAAAGCATTGAAGTCCCACTCCACCCCCTGGGCCAGCAAACTCCAGTCCCCGTTACGCCAACGGTAAATGCTTTGCTTTACATCCCCCACGATTATGGCACGATTCCCCTGCGATAAACTGTTTGCAAGCAAAGGCCTGAAATTTTTATACTGCATGGAAGATGTGTCCTGAAATTCGTCGATCATCAGGTGTTTGTAGTAATTACCCACCTTCTCATATAAAAACGGCGTGTCGTTATCGCCGATCAGCTTATTCAGTATATGTGTCGTGTCGCTTAACAGCAGCAGGCCCTTATCGTTACAATACCCTCTCACCTCTTTATAAAGATCGTTCAGGATGCCCAACTGGTATAAATTACCGGACAGCTGAATGGACGAATTGTAAAAATAAAATGTATCGTCGTAAAAACGGATCGCTTCCTGGAGCAAACGGTTTAGTTCAGGAACCAGGCAATCGATTTTACCTTTTAAAGGAGAAGTCTTGGTTGCCCAGGCATCCGGATTATCGATTCCCTTTCGTGCCGTCGCTGTCGGTTCCTCAAAATTTCCGGCCGCTAACTTATAGAAATAAGCGGTACATCCTGTCTTATTTCCCTTGAAATCGGATAATTCCAGTCCGTTCTCCCGGATCAAGCCACACGCCTGCTCACCGATAGCGGTCAGTTTCCCCTCGAATTCCTCAATGATTTTATTTAAAAATGCCCGGTAGTCTTTTAAAAAATTCTTATCACTAAATTTATCGAGGATATTTTTATCAAAAAGCATGTAATTCTCTTTGAACAGCTCCTCTCCCAAATCGGCGATTTTTGATTTCACGCTCCACGATTTGCCTTCGTCCACACTACTACTCATCAGTTCGCTGATCCAGGAACGCAACACAGCATCGTTTTTCACTTGCTGCATCATCTTATCGACTGCTTTCAGCAAAACAAAATCGCTGTCCAATTCGACATTATAACCCGGAAATATTCCTAATTCTTTGGTGAACGCCTTGATTAACCGTTGAAAGAAACGGTCTATCGTCGTTACGGCTAAACGTCCATAATCATGCAATAGCATGGTCATCAGTGCTTTTGCCTTATTTTTCAACTGCTCGTCCGAAAAACCGAATTCCTGCTTCAATAGTTCCCCGTAATCGCTCGCCTCCCCTTGTGCTAACTTGAACAATTCGTTGATAATACGGGATTTCATTTCCTCTGTGGCTTTGTTGGTAAAAGTCACAGCCAAAATATTCTTATAGTCGGTCGGTACTTCAAAAATAAGCTTGAAATACTCCCGTGTCAAAGCAAATGTTTTACCGGAACCTGCCGATGCCTTATAAACGTCTAACATATATACAAAAAGACAATAGACTACAAAAATAGTCTATTGTCTCGAATTATTACGCTATTTCAAAGTCTGCTAATTAAAATGGCTTCCAAATTATCCAGATTGACATCTTTCAAGAAAGACATATAGCGAGTACCCCGTTCCTCAAACCGTTTCAGGATACGATCGATCGTTTCACGTCCGATGCCGTAGTCCGAAAGATGTGTCTTTACTCCAAGGCTCTGGAAAAACTCTTCCGTACGGGCGATAGCCAATTCTCCGGCCTGCGGATTTTTGAGATCGATTCCCCATACCCGCTCTGCATATTGCAATAACTTCACTTTACGCAATTCCTTCACTCCATTCAGCACCCCCGGCAACACGATAGCCAGCGTTACGGCATGATCTAATCCGTGAAAAGCGGTCAATTCATGTCCGATGTGGTGAGTAGCCCAATCCTCTCTTACCCCGCAGGCGATCAAGCCGTTCAATCCCATGGTGGCCGACCACATAAAATTAGCACGGTCGTCGTAATCCGGCGTTTCAGCCCGATAAATTCTCGGAGCCAATTCGATCAAAGTCTTCAATATCCCTTCGGCGAAACGGTCTTGTATCATGGCCTGATCCGGATAACCCAGATATTGCTCCATCACATGGACATAAGTATCGATGATGCCGTTTGCGATCTGACGCTTCGGCAAAGAATAAGTCGTTTCGGGGTCTAAAACCGAAAACTTCGGGAACACCAGCGGAGAGCCGAAATCCAATTTTTCTTCGGTTTCCGCTTTTGTGATTACCGCCCCGCTATTCATTTCCGAACCGGTGGCAGGCAAAGTAAGCACGGTGGCAAATGGCAAAGCTTTTTCTATATGCGCGCGCTTAGCCAAAATATCCCATTTATCTTCTCCCTCGAAGCAAGCGGCGGCCACGATGAACTTTGTACCGTCGATCACAGAGCCTCCGCCTACCGCCAAAAGAAAATCAACCTGCTCACGTTTGATAATTTCCACCGCTTTCATCAATGTTTCATAGTGCGGATTAGGTTCGATTCCCGAAAATTCTATAACGGTATGCCCTTTCAGAGCAGACATCACCTGTTCGTAAACTCCGTTTTTTTTAATGCTGCCTCCGCCATAAGTCATCATGATTTTTTTGCCGGCGGGAATATGTTTACTGATTTCTGCAATTTTTCCTTTACCGAAAAGGATCTGTACCGGATTGTAATAATTAAAATTGTTCATCGTCACTGTCTTTTTTAATTTGCTCGTCCAATTTCTTAATCTGTTCCGTCCGTTTCTCTATGATTTTCAAATAATCATCCAGATAAACGGTCGTTTTATTGTCTAAATTTTCATTTTCCGCTATTTGCTTCGTTTCTTTCAGGATTTGTAACGCCTGTTCAATATCTCCCGCATTTTCATATACCCAGGCCAGATTCAATCCCGCTTTAATGGCTTGCATGGTAGAAGCTTGCCGGGCAACCGACCAGATCTCGATCGCTTCATCCAATCTTTCTGCCTTATAAAAAATATATCCGGTACGCACATACTTGCCGGAACGATACAACCTTCGCTCGCTTTCTTTCCAATGTGGCGTAATCCGTCCGGCATATTCCAAACCTTTATCCCAGGTTTTTTGCAAAGCATCGTCCTGTACGGTGAAAATATCTTTGGAATTGGAAATTTTACTGCTCATCACCAGGGAATCGGCCGATTCTCCTGAATGAGCATCATACAGGCGGACAAACCAACTATAAAAATTTTTATGCTCCCTACGGTCTAAATAATGACATTCAAGCGATATGATGTAATCTACTCCTAATTTCTTATTCAGTTTGGTAAGTATTTCCGCATTTAGCGGAGGCGGAAACATTCCTCTATAATAGCTGCTCTTCTTTTCTTCCATAATGACAGCCGTATCCGCAGGCTCCGCATAGAAAAGGCCGCTGTTCAGCCCTTCCCCGAAAACTTTGGGAACTTGCTTCCGGATATTCCATAGAGGAGGTAACGTATCGGGCTTATAGATAATATTCCGGTCTAAATAAGCCAGCACACTGTTTTCTCTCAGTGTAATTTCTGCAGGCTCAAGCATTTCAATCTTTACCTTCCGGTAACTGACGCAACCCGACGCCAGACTACAGCAAAACGCAGCCAGCGTCAGCTTATAAAGTATTTGAGTAAAAACCATTCGGTGCATAACAGTAGAATTAAAATTAGACCTAATATGCTCCATTCGCTCAGTCCCATATATTTAACTTCGCTCTTATAAACAGGGTTGAATTGCCCATTCTCATTCAGTATGTCGAGCAGTTGTGCCATATCTTGCTTTTCCACCATCTGCCCTCCCGTACGAATCGCCATATCCTGTAACAACTGCCTGTCTGCAACAAGATTGTTCAGCTCTGCATTTTGGCTCCTGACATAAAAAACACCGTTCTTTTCAAAATGTTCGCCTTTCAGATCGGTAGCTAAACGAAAACCATATTCTCCGGCGGTCAGATTTCCCAGATTTATACGATATTTATCCTCATTCCGGTTTAAAATATAATCGAAATCTTTACCGCCATACTTCAAATTCAGTTTAACGTCGGGCTGATTTACCAACTCATAACTATCGTTATACAACTCCGCATTGATAACCACTTCCTCCGATTCGTCATACAGCGGCCTTATATCGTGTATAAAACGATCTGTCCCCCTTTGTGCAGCCAAATAACCGGTGATCTTATTGATCAGCGTATTGAACAACTCGTGATTTCCGGTCTCTTTATACGAATATAAACGCCATCTCCATAATCCCTCTCCCCAAAAATAACAGACACGGTTCCCGTTATTTTCATAAAAACCGATCACACCGTTTGAAGTAGGTGTGTTTTTGATCCGTTGAGTAAATAATAAGCGACCAGCATTGCTTTTCAATTCTCCAAAAGGTACGACCAGTGGCGGGTAACTCATAAACCCGTTTACTTCGCTGTCGGTGAATTCAAAATACGGAAAATCTTTATTAAACTCAACAGTGGCGTATTCATTCATCCCTGTACTGTTGTCAATAGCAAAATTCTTGCCAAAACGTGCAAAAGCGCTTATTTGTTCGGGAGTCGTCAATACATACCACAAAGCCGTCTTCCTTTTTTCCGCCGATTCTACCAATTTCTGATAATTCGGGTTTGTCGGAACAGGATTATGAAAAATGATCAGATTGGCTTTTACTTCCTCCACAGGTTCGGACAAACGATGCAGGGAACATTTATAAAGCCCCGACACGTTCACGGCATTTACAATGGCAGCGATATCCGGGTGCGGAGCATCGTAGAATATAGCTACTTCTCCGGTATTATCTATAATATCGGTATAAATTGTCGCCCGGTTGTTTTCGAGTATCCGCTCCTGAGGGTCTGCTTCGACAACTACGGTATATTTAGCGATTCCTTTTCGTTTAGCTTCCACCTCAAAAACAACCTCGGTCAAAAAATGATCCTGCCCGATATCCAATGTCTTCTCTGCGATCCGCTTTCCGTTTTCCAATAGCTCACAGGTTATCCGTTTCCCTTTCTGCTTCTGTGCAGCGATACCGGCTTTTATTGGAAAAGTCGTATTGATAAAATTGAACTTATTGCTCTCGACATGCTTCACATAAATATCCGGATAAAGGCTTGTATCACCCAATAAAACCGTATAAACCGGGATTGCAGGCGTTTTATACCTGGGATTGATTCCTGAGTTATAAATTCCATCGCTCAGTAAAACGATCCCGGCAGGATGCCGGAATTGGTAGTTTCGTTCTGCGTAATCGAATACAGCGGAAATATCTGTATAATTCTCCGAAAAATCAAACTCTCCTCCTTTCTTTACCTGTCTTCCAAAAGTCAGGCGCTCCACATCGAATTTCTGTTCCAAACCGGCGATCAACCGGCTTAAAGATTCTTTATATTCATTCCGATAGTATAAGGAATCCTTATTTTTCGCGATCGAAACGGAATTATCCCCGGCAACGATAAGCAACGGTTTTTCTTTGATATTCCTTACAAAAGACAGGGCAGGATTAAGCAACAATATCAGTAAAATCAGGGTAACCAGAAAACGGAGGGAAGAAATAAACAGTGCCAAACCGAAAGAAATGTCCGGCAATTTTGAAATTTTTCTGAACTTCAGATAAGCAACAGCCCCGGCCAGGGCCAACATCGGAAATATCCACCAATAAGAATATTCGAAAACCACACTTTGTGAATTTACAATTTTATGACTTGCATATAAAAAGTTTACGATTTATAGCTAAAATCGTAAGCCATAAACCGTAAACCTATATTATTACATATTCATTCCGCCGCATACATGAATGACCTGCCCGGTAACATATCTCGACAGATCGGATGCCAGGAATATACACACATCTGCGATGTCTTCCGGAGTTCCTCCTCTTTTCAACGGAATTTTAGCAGCCCATTCTTTGCGCACATCTTCCGGCAACTGTGCTGTCATATCGGTAATGATGAAACCCGGAGCAACGGCATTAGCCCGGATATTGCGTGAGCCCAATTCTTTAGCGATGCTCTTCGTAAATCCGATGATACCTGCTTTTGAAGCGGCATAATTCGCCTGTCCTGCATTACCGCTGACACCGACTACAGAACTCATGCTGATGATAGAACCCGATTTTTGTTTCAGCATCAACGCAGAAACAGACTTCGTATAATTGAATACGGATTTCAGGTTTACGTTAATCACAGCATCCCATTGTTCCTCTGTCATTCTCATCAATAAAGTATCTTTGGTAATACCGGCATTATTCACCAAAATATCGATTTTCCCGAATTCTTTAGCCACCTCTTCCACTGTAGCTGCCGTTTGAGCAAAATCAGCGGCATTAGAAGCATACATTTTAGATTTCACGCCACATGCGGCAATTTCTTTTTCAGTCGCCTGGGCTATTTCGTCATATCTAAGGTCGGTAAAAGCAATATTTGCACCTTCTTTGGCAAATGCCAATGCGACAGCCTTACCGATACCTCTGGAAGCGCCAGTAATCAGGGCTGTTTTTCCTTCTAATAACTTCATAATTATAAATTCAAATTAATAAAATGGTAATTCTTTTTTACAATTTTCACTTGCCAAAGGTAAAGAAACTAATTGAGAATTGAAAATCACGGGATCATATACTCTTAATTAGACCATTTAGCTTTAAGAACTAAATAAACTTCCGTTTTCAGCAAAACCGGTTTCCTCTTATTATCCCCGAAAACATACAACGTATTCCGTTTAAAGAAGATATTGTAATAACGCCGAAATCCTCCCTCTAAAAACTAAAAACTCTTATCCCGGCGATAAAATCACCCGATTTAAGTTTATATTTGACAAAAAAACAAGAAAACGGCTATATGTCTATAAACGAAACTATAATCGAAATCAGCACCGCTCTATCTTTGAAAGAAGTTGTTTTAAGCGATGCAACGGCAATTTGGCAAGCCATCGACAGCCACCGGGATTATCTGAGAACCTGGTTACCCTTTGTCGATCGGCTTTCCAAGGTTGAAGACGAAGAAGCATTTCTTCGCTCTGTTTTAGAAGTCCCCTATCCGGAAAGGAATCTCACCTTTATCATCGAAGCCGGAGGAAAGCTGGCCGGACTGATCGGTTTTGTCACAACCGACAGACTCAATCACCGGGCAGAAATCGGTTACTGGCTACTTCCCGAATACCAAAAAAAAGGAATAATGACCGCCTGTGTAAAGCGGCTTTGCCAATGGGCAGCAGATCAGAGAGAGATGAACCGGATTCAGATCAAATGTGCTGTCGGGAATCGACCGAGTAACGCTATTCCCCTGAGATTAGGGTTTAAATTCGAAGGGATCGAACGCGAGGGGGAATTGCTGGCTTCCGGCTATTACGCGGATATTAACGTTTATAGCATTCTGAAAAAAGAAATTTCGGCATGGAACGAGTGAGATGGAAACACCGGTTATATAAATTGCTGATTATATCGATATCGATATTGTCGAGCATAATGTGTTCCGTAATAAGTTATAACTGGGCTTCTATGGAATGCGGTATCCGTCATTTGGGATATAGTGCGCCTGCTTATGTCGCTCTATTTTCAGGAGTCCCCTATTTCGTAGCATTATTGTGTTGTATTATTTTTGCCATTCTCATCGGCAAAAATAAAAAAACAGAAATTTGCCGGTAACTTAGGAAACCACCAGTTAAGGAATCATGAAAAGACAACTCATTAGAAATATCATATACACGCTTTCTATTCTCATGCTCGGCTGTATCGGTTGCATCATTACCTGCAATTACATTATCGACAAAAATGCAGCCCGGTATCTATATCGCGAGATTTCCGAGATTCCCGGTAACGAGGTGGGATTACTGCTCGGAACTTCCCCTAAATTGAAAAATGGAAAAAACAATCTGTATTTCGATCATCGTATTAATGCGGCAATCCAATTGTACAAAGCGGGAAAAATCAAATACATTCTGATTAGCGGAGACAACCGCAAAAAAAATTACAACGAACCGGAATATATGAAAAAAGCATTGCTCCGGGGAGGTATTCCCGAAGAAGCGATCTATTTGGACTATGCCGGATTCCGTACTCTCGATTCTGTTGTACGGGCACAGAAAGTATTCGGACAAGCCCGTTTCACCGTCATTTCCCAAAAATTTCACAATGCCCGGGCGATTTATATTGCCCGCAAAAACAACATAGAAGCGATAGGTTTTAATGCACAGGACGTAAACGCCTATTCCGGTTTTAAAACGCAAATCCGCGAACGTCTGGCAAGAGTAAAAGTTTTTTTGGATCTATTCACCCGGAAACAACCCAAATTTTTAGGCGAAAAAATCATCATAGGCAGCCTCGATACTTTAAATAAACCATTTTGACATATAATTATGGAGCAACCACAACTCAACGGTCACAACAAGCAGGAATACCCTCCCATGCACACTGCAGAACACATTTTAAATCAAACCATGATCCGTTTGTTCGGATGCGAACGCTCAAAGAATGCACATATCGAACGGAAAAAGAGTAAATGTGATTATTGGCTGGCAGCAGAGCCTACCCCGCAACAAATTGCACAAATCGAGAATCAGGTAAATGAAACGATCCTTCAGGAGCTTCCGGTTACGGTAGAGTTTGTCGATCGCTCACAAATCCCAGAGAGCATCGACCTAAGTAAATTACCGGAAAATGCAAGCGAAACTTTACGAATTGTCAGAATCGGGAACTACGATGTTTGTGCCTGCATCGGGACACATGTCGCCAATACATCCGAAATCGGTAAATTTAAAATTATCAGTACCGATTTTGAAAAGAACAGGTTAAGAATCCGGTTTAAGTTGGAAGAAAAATAATTCCGTAATATTCTGAACTTTAAAAAAAAATATATAGATTTGTGCTTTGTATGTGTAGAATAATAAATATTTAAATGAAAATACAGTATGTTGAAATCTTACAATTTTCCGAGCGTGTATGAGGCTACGAATCAAGAGCTTGCAAATGTCGCAGAAAATATCCTTGACGGAATAAAAGTAAACATTGACGATACCGATTATATCGTAGGCAATCTGGCATTGGTAGAAGGATATTCCCCTCATAAGAATATTAATGCTGCTCCCACCGACGAAGAATATAAATTATTGAGTAAAGCCAGTCTTTTGCTTACCCAGCCAAAAGGAGAGGAAGAAATCTACCTGACAACAGGTTTTCCGTTTTCTACCTATATGCTCTACCGGGATAAAGCGATGGAAACTTTACAGGGACGTCATATCATCAATTACGATGCTTCGACTTTCGGAGGCCCGGCTAATACCAAACGGGAAGTGAATGTTGGTAAGGTGGAAATCATCCCTGAAATTTTAGGCTGTACCACAGCTATCCGGGAAGGCAATTTACAGGAAAAAGAGAACTTTTTTATTGTCAGTTTAGGATACGGCACCTGCGAAGCTGTTGTCAGTACTCGGGCCGGTTTGATCAACCGCTCCGCTGTCAGTACACACGGTATCCGTCATGCTGTAAATTTGCTGGCGAACGAGCTGGCCAAGAATTTCTACCTGAATCTGAAAACCGAGCATCAGATCGATGTAGCTTTTCAAAAAGGCAGCATCACTGTAAACCGGATCAAACACAATATTTTGGATATCCGTGAAAAAGCATTGAAGATGTACTACAATGAAATCATCGCTCCGAACTTACGGCGTGCTTTCAACGATGACGATTTCAACAAATGTGCGAAAATGTATCTTGTCGGAGGAGGTGCATTATATCCGGAATTGGTGGACTGTTTCAAAGAAGAATTCGGAGATATCGTATCCGTGATTGTTTATCCGGAACCCGAAAAATGTGCTTCGCAAGGCTATTGCCTGAACTCAAAAATCAAGGCAAGTGCACTGCGTAGCAACATCCCGAGTAATGTGGAAGCCGAAGAAATCAAAATCTTCAGAAATCCTCAGTTAGCGGTCGGGATGGATATAGGTAATGCAAATACCTGCGTCACGATATACAAAGACGGAGAATAATCCATCTGAAAAATAAAATAAAAAGTTGTTCCAATTCAGGAACAACTTTTTTTATTTTAACTATTTTTCCTACTTTTGCAAAACACGTAAACAAGGTTGTTTTTACTGCTGTTATCGACTTTTTATAAGCCAGTGATCGAGTCGGTAAAAAGAATTATGATTGTGATATTTTAAAACAACAATACAATGGAACTTTTAGAAAAAATCAAAGAGAATGCTAAAAAGCAGAACAAAACCATTGTTCTGCCGGAAGGAACCGAAGAACGTACAATTCAGGCGGCAGATCAGATTATCGGAGAAGGAATCGCAAAGATCGTCCTGATCGGTAACCCTGCCGAAATTAAAACACTGGCTGAAAAATACAATTTAAAAAATATTGATAAGGCCACGATCGTAGATCCTCAATCCCATCCGAAAAAAGAACAATATGCCGATTTATTGGTAGAATTGCGCAAAAGCAAGGGAATGACCAAAGAACAGGCCTTGAAGTTAGTAGTAGATCCGCTTTATTTGGCAACTTTGATGATAAAGAGCGGCGACGCCGACGGAGAAGTGGCAGGTGCTAAAAATGCAACCGGGGATGTTTTGCGTCCTGCTTTCCAGATCGTGAAAACCCAGCCGGGAATTTCCGTTGTATCGGGTGCATTTTTAATGATTACCAATAACCCTGCTTTCGGAGAAAACGGTTTGTTGGTATTTGCAGACTGCGCCGTTCATCCTAACCCTACCGCTTCCGAATTGGCAGAAATTGCCGTAGCCACAGCCCGCACAGCAAAGGCCATCGCTAAAATCGAACCGCGGGTAGCTATGCTGAGTTTCTCTACGAAAGGATCGGCAAAACATGAAATGGTAGATAAAGTAGTCGAAGCTACTAAAATAGCCAAAGAAATGGCTCCCGATATCACGATCGACGGAGAATTGCAGGCCGATGCCGCTATCGTTCCTTCTGTTGGAGCGAGCAAAGCTCCGGGAAGCCCGGTTGCAGGGCATGCCAATGTGTTGGTATTCCCTACCCTTGAAGTCGGAAATATCAGCTATAAGCTCGTTCAGCGCATTGCAGGAGTGGAAGCCGTCGGCCCGATCCTTCAGGGAATGGCCGCTCCTATCAACGACCTGTCGAGAGGTTGTTCTGTGAGCGACATCGTTAATTTGGTTGCCATTACCGTAAATCAGGCTGCCGGATTATAATTTTGCAAAACGAAAAGTGAAAAATAAAAGAAATGAATGTTTTAGTTTTAAACTGCGGTAGTTCATCCATCAAATATCAATTGCTGAATATGGAAGGACAACCGGCTCTACTGGCCAAAGGTATTGTTGAAAAAATCGGCCTTACTTACGGAAATTTTACATATAAACCGGTGAATAAAGAGGCTCTCACGATAGAGCAGCCTATTCCCAACCATAGTGTCGGCATGGACCTGATCCTTCAGGCGCTGGTCGATAAGAATCACGGAATATTGGAATCGTTGAACGAAATCAATGCCGTAGGACATCGTGTGGCACACGGCGGAGAATATTTCTCGGAAAGCGTGCTGATCGACGAAGAAGTAAAAACCAAAATCGAAGCTTTAGGAGAGATCGCTCCCCTACATAATCCGGCAAATCTTAAAGGGATTCAAACCATGGAAAAATTGCTTCCGTCGGTTCCCCAGGTAGCTGTATTCGATACTTCTTTCCACTATACCCTGCCTAAAGCAGCGTATATATACGGTATTCCTTACGACTATTACGAAGAATACGGAGTGAGAAGATATGGATTCCACGGAACCTCCCATAAATTCGTAGCTGAAAAAGCATGTAATTTATTAGGTTGGAATATCCAGGAAAAGAAAATCATTACCTGCCACTTAGGAAACGGTGCTTCCATTACCGCAATCAGCAAAGGTAAATCGGTCGATACCTCTATGGGCTTCACCCCTGTTGCCGGACTGGTCATGGGAACCCGTGCCGGCGATCTGGATTTGGGAGCATTGCTTTACATTTGCGAAAAGGAAGGCTTAAACCTGAGTCAGGCAAATTCACTGATCAATAAGAAATCGGGACTTTTAGGAATATCCGGGGTTTCTTCCGATTTCCGGGAACTCCGTGCGGCTAAAGAATCCGGTAACGAACGGGCGAAACTGGCAATGGAAGTATTTTATTACAACGTTAAAAAATACATCGGAGCCTATGCTGCCGTATTGAACGGTGTGGATTTAATCATTTTCACCGGAGGTATCGGGGAAAACGATGCCAATACCCGTTATCAGATCTGCAAAGAATTAGATTACCTGGGAGTACAGATCGACCAGGCAAATAATGAAGCTTTCAGAGGTAAAGATGGAATCATTAGCGTGAAAGAAGGCAAAACCACGGTTATGTCCGTTACTACGGATGAAGAACTGGTGATTGCTATGGACACGGTAAGATTGAGCAAATAATCCGGCAGGCCGGAAAAAGAAGAGCTGTCCAATCCGGACAGCTCTTTTCTTTTCAAGTATAATCATTACATCTCCTGCTTCACTTCGATTTCCGCAACAAAACAGGTTTGTTCGTTTACAGGAGTGAGATTTAAATAACCACTCCTGATTCTATGATTTTCTATGCACAAAGGTTGTTCTTGCAACTTTCGGCTCACCGTTCGGTACGCTTCTCCGGCCACCGGATAATAATTCACGGCAAAATATCCATGGGCATGTTCAGCCAAACATTTCCGGCTGATTTCCAAAGCAACGATTCCCATATTGTTACGCAAATTGATCTCCACACAGGGCTGTATTTTATAACGGCCTTCCGCATTCCGGTAAACCATCATATCCACTCCTAAAGCTCCGGTATATTCCGGCAATAACCGGGGTAAAACAGAAATCAAATAACTTTTGACCCGTTCTATCATAGACCGGTCCACATAATTCTCTGCCTGTTCCTGAATATAGGTTTGAGAACCGATGTAATTTCCCCGGTATTCTCCATTTTCCCCGGTTTTGAAAACCGATAACCCCATAAAGGTAACCGGCTCCCCCGCCTTTGCCTGAAATTCCATAGCAAAATCGAGTACTCTGTCCAACTTTCTTTCCAGCATCATATATCCCTGCCGGCGCAACATTCCCGTAAGCCATTGTCTTTCTTTGGCAGCCAGGGGAAATCCCACAGCAAGCAACCCTCTACCCGACGAAGACCACGGGGCTTTTACCAACCACTCCCCTTCGCCCGTATTTTGTTCAATTTCCTCGATAGAATGAACGATTTCAGGAACAATATACTTTTCAACAAACGGTAATTCTTGTACAATTCCGCTCAATAACTCTTTTGCTTTTTTCCGGCTGTACCACTCTTTTCTGGCCGTATGCCAGACCGAAGTATCTGCAATACCGGATAGCTGTTTACAGATTTTGGGACTCCATCCCCAAGGAACGGCTTGCGCGATATCCATCTGCCCTGCTTCCTCCCAATTCACCGGACGGCAGGCGTAATCCAATATTCCCGAGATACGCTCCAAGAAACTTTTCTCCGGAAATTTCCGGATCAGCACATAATCGCCCTCTCCTGCCAGATAAGCGGCTAAGTATGCTAAATCATCCGTCATCTTAACGATATTACCGGGAGCCATATAAAAAGGACTTCCGTTGGCAATCGCCAGTTCACAATCGGGGTTGAACAAAAAAAGGCGTTTAGACATAATGAAAATAGTATTTATAAATTTTCAGACGGTAAAATTACCAAAGTTTTTATACTTTTACAGAAATGGTTCCGGATGATACGAATTGCCTGTTCCGGCAGTGATAAAACGGAACGGGCCGAAACCCTCCTTTATCCGGGGAACGAACTGACTTTTAACAAAAAGCTATGGATATCGAACTGCATAAAATTTACAAACGGAAAAAAAGCGACCGGGATATTTTTCAGGAATTGATGCCTTTCAAAATCAAGGAAATCCTTTTGATTGCAAATTATTACGATGCTTATATCATTGAACGTGAAGGTCAGTTCACCGATAAAATCTTCGGAGAATATTTACAGGTAAACCTATATACGGCTCCCCGCTTCACCTCGGTTGCCAGCGAGCAGGAAGCTCTGAAAATTTTATCGGAACGCCACATCGACCTGATTATTATTATGGCCGGTCTCGACAAACAAACCCCACTGGCCATCAGCTGTAACCTGAAATCCCTTTATCCGGGCATTTCCCAGCTCATGCTGGTGAACAACAATGCCGATTTAGCCTATTTCCACACCATAGAAGACAAGCTCAGCGAAACCATCGAACGGTTGTTTGTATGGAACGGTTCTACCAAAATTTTCCTGGTGATGGCTAAATACCTGGAAGATAAAATGAATTTAGAGCGGGATACCCGTATGGGAGGTATCAGGGTGATCCTGCTGGTGGAAAACTCCGCCCGGTATTATTCCCGTTATCTTCCTATTCTATATACGGAGGTCATGACACAGACACAAAAGCTGATTCAATCCGAGCCGAGCGACAGCGATATGAGTATCGTAATGAAAATCCGTATCCGCCCGAAAGTCATTCTGGTCAGCAGTTTTGAAGAAGCGGTGGAGATTATCGACCGTTACAAAGAAAATCTGATCGGGGTTATTTCCGATGTCCGCTACAAACGTAACGGCGTGGAAGACGAAAACGCCGGGATCGAACTGATCAAATACGTAGCCCGTACCGACGATAAAATTCCCTGCCTGCTGCAAAGCCGGGATATGGAAAACGAAGCCAAAGCCCAAAAATTGGGTGCGGCCTTTATCGATAAAAATTCCCCAACACTGGCTTTGGATATAAAATCGTTTATCAAAAAATATCTCGGATTCGGAGATTTTATTTTCAGAAACGGAAACGGAGAGCCTATCGATAAAGCCACCTCGATCGAGGAGTTTAAGCAAAAACTATTAAGCATCCCCGACGATTCTTTGGCATACCACTCCATTCGCAACGAAATTTCCACCTGGCTGATGGCAAGGCGTGAGATTACACTTGCCAAACACCTGCGCCGTTACCGCTTCGAGGATTTCAAAACGCCGGACATCGCCCGTCAATTTATTTTAAGCACATTCGAAAAATCGGAATTGAAAAAAATAAAAGGACGCATCATCAATTTCAATCCCAAACTGGTCGATTCCAATCGTTACATCACCCGGCTCGGTAAAGGCTCGTTCGGAGGAAAAGGACGGGGAATGGCATTTCTATCTAATTTTATCGAAAATGTAGATTTGAAAAAGCTCATACCCAATTTGAAAATCGAGATTCCTAAAACAGCGATCATCGGCTCTGATGAATTCGATAACTTCATTGAAAACAACAACTTAATAGGGATTATTTATAGTGAAAGAACATACGACGAAGTAAAAAGTGCGTTTATATCCTCTCCTCTGCCGTCCAGTTTGAAAGCCAAGCTCCGGAGTTATCTGGAGATTATCACCCGGCCTTTGGCGGTCAGGTCGTCCGGATTGTTCGAGGACTCCCTGGGACAACCTTTCGCAGGAGTATATTCCACTTATCTCATCCCGAACAATCATCCCGATTTCGAGCGAAGGGTGGAAGATTTGGAAAATGCAGTCAGGCTGGTTTGGTCGTCGATCTACACCGATAGTTCGAAAGCCTATTTTAACGCTATCGACAGTATGATCGAAGAAGAAAAAATGGCGGTTATCATCCAGGAGGTTATCGGCAACGAATACAACGGGAAATATTATCCCAATATCAGCGGTGTCGCTCAATCTTTTAATTTTTATCCTTTCTCCTATATCAAACCGGAGGACGGATTTGCAGTCATAGCCTTAGGATTGGGAGCCTATGTGGTAGGCGGCGAGAAAACCCACCGTTTCTGCCCCCGCTATCCCAAGCTGCAATTAGCATCTATTCAGGATATGGCGCGCGATTCCCAAAAGCATTTTTACGCTATCGATATGGCCTATTCGGAATACAATTTGGTACGCGACGGCGAACAGGCCACAATCAAATCGTATGACCTGAAAACCATCGAACAAGACGGAAATCTGCAACATTGTGCCTCGATTTTCGATTACATGAACGATCGGATCGGCTTCGATTTTTCAGTGCGTGGCCCCCGCATTGTGAACTTTCCCGACATTCTTCAATACGATTACATCCCTTTGGCAAGCTCGCTGGATATTTTGCTGAATATATTTTCACAGGCAATGGGTGCTCCCGTAGAAATGGAGTTTGCCGTAAACCGGGAAAACGACGAATGGATATTTTACTTACTCCAGATCAAACCTTTGATTAAGAACGATTATCACATGGATATAGACAATGAAAATATCGACTTCGACAAGGCGATCCTTCGTGCCGATAAAGGTATGGGAAACGGAAGGCTGAGTGATATTTCGGATATAATCTATGTGGACCCTGAAAAATTCGACCGCCTGAAAACAGAGCAGATTGCAGAGGAAGTGAAATACTTCAACGATAAGCTGAAAACGAAGGATTCCGGTTATATTTTAATCGGTCCGGGACGTTGGGGCACTCGCGACCGGATGACGGGTATCCCTGTGCTTTGGTCGGATATCTCCAAAGCCAAAGTAATTGTCGAGCAAGGTTTGAAGGACTTTCCGCTGGATGCTTCGCTCGGTTCCCATTTTTTCCACAACGTAACCTCCATGAATGTGGGCTATTTTGCTATTCCTTACGAGGCAGGGAATTCGTTTATCCGATTCGACCGAATCGAACAGCAGGAACTGGTCGAGGAAAAAGAATTTGTAAAACATGTCCGTTTCCGGCATCCTTTGACAGTATTTATGGACGGGAAAAAACAGATTTCAGTGATTACTTATCAGAACGAACCTTCATAAAACACTTCCGGCAGTCGAATTCTAAAAGAAAACGATGCTTATCGTTACACAGGAACAAAGGGAATTGCAAGTCTTCGTTTTGGCATTGTTTCCGGCAACGCCCCAATTCGTATAACAGGCAATAACGGGTATGCATAAGTTCTTTTCCGCGAGGGTCAGCGATTTTCTCGAATCCGGCTTCAACCTTTTGTGCTCCGTGCTGTTGGTAAAACTCTGTGGCAAGTTGATTTACGACATTGAATCTCCAATCTATCTCCGGCTGTACGGCCACTTGCTCGTTCAGCCTGTTCATTCGGATCACTTCCCGCTGCTCTTCCCTATTTTTTAGCAATCGGTCTAACAGGCAACGACGGGCAGCATTGGCAGCCCCGGCAGGTACAAAAAGAATTTCACCTTCATAACTCACTCGCCCGCACTCGAAATCGGTATCTCCGCATTTGGCTAACTGCTGCTTTATACGTTCCGCCTGATTGGGATTCGTAGCTATTTCAAAGGTTTCCCCGCTTTCATAAAAAGCAGTAACATCATCTTCGTCCGTTGCTTTTAACTGTAATTTCCCGTCATGCGCCAGGGCTTCGATGGAAATACGGATTTTTCTCACGGTTCCGGATTTTTCCGTTTGCATGACAAAACGGTGGTCGTAATTCCGATACACGACGGTCCCCGTCCTGATTTTCACAGCGTCCTTACACACTATCCAATCCCCGTCCGTCCCGTTTACCCTGATTCCTTTCAGTTCCCCGTCTTCGATATAGCATAACCCGTCCCCGTTATTTACAGCCTCCGATAATTCCAGCCGGAGACGGTTTCCCTGCGATTGTTTCACCGTACCGATTTGCTTTCCCATGGATTTGGGTGTATCCATATTGACCAACCCTCGTTTTCGTTTCTCTACAAAATAATCGGAATATCCCCGGTTAAAACTCCGTTCAGGATCGGCTTCAAAGGTTGAAATCACCCGTCCCGATCCCACCCGTTCCACGCCGGGACAGCGATCGATGATCGAAGAGTAATAGGATGTAACATTACTGACATAATTTTCATCCTTAAGCCGCCCTTCTATCTTAAATGAATCGATACCCAGTCCGATTAATTCATTCATATAGGCGGACAGGTTTAAATCCTTCAGGGATAGTACATATTTATCCCTGACAAGTACTTTTCCGGCGCTATCCTTCACCGACCATTTCATCCGGCAAGGCTGGGCGCATTCTCCCCGGTTGGCCGAACGTCCGAACATATATTGGGAAAGATAACATTGTCCGCTCAGGCTCACACACAAAGCCCCGTGAACAAACATTTCCAATTCTGCCTTCACCTCCTTCCGGATCGTACGAAGTTGTTCCAAAGAGAGTTCCCGTGCCAGCACAATCCGCTGAAATCCCAAGCGGTCTAAAAATTTAATCCGATCCAGATCGTAATTATGCATCTGGGTACTGGCATGCAGGGAAATAGGCGGAATATCTAATTTCAGTATTCCGGAATCCTGAACGATCAAAGCATCCGCTCCTATCGAATAGATCTCCCGGATTAAACGTTCGGCTTCCCGCAACTCCTGGTCGTATAAAATGGTATTCAGTGTAACGAACACTTTGCAATAAAACCGGTGTGCATACTCTACCAGTTTTCGCAGGTCTTCCAGGCTATTCCCGGCAGCTTTCCGGGCCCCGAAAGCCGGCGCGCCGATATACACGGCGTCTGCCCCGTGATTTATGGCAGCCATGCCGATCGTTATATCTTTCGCCGGAGATAATAGTTCAACCCGTTTCATTCTTTTATAACCCTTTTAGTGAAAATAAGCCTTTTTTTCTTCTGCCGGTTAAATATTTATTTCCATTCGATCTTTAGATCAGGATACTTTTCACCCTCGACAACAGGTAATTCCAATAATTGGCATGTAGGAAAATGGCGATCGAGATATTGCCGGATGATTGTGATCGAATCATTCTTTATCCATTCGCTATCATTGGGAAAATCATTATACACCACATATTGCAAATCTATACCCCGAATCCGACAAAGTTCCAGGCTCATAAGCGAATGATTGATACTGCCCAGTTTGGAAGAAGTCACCAGGATCAGGGGATACCCCTTTTCCTGAATATAATCGATCGTCATATAATCACGGCTGACGGGCACATATAATCCGCCGGCTCCTTCGAGTAAAACCACATCATAAAGAGAGGCCAATTTTTCAGTCGCCCGGCATATCTTATTCGTATCGATAGAAATACGATCGATCTCTGCAGCTAAGTGTGGAGAAGCCGGATAAGTCATGACGTATGGACAGGTAGTTCCGTCCCGATCCACATCCTGAGGCGTTATTCCCATGATTTCCCGGTGTTTCAGAATATCCTCCGAAATTCCCCGGCATCCGGTTTGAATGAATTTTTGAGTGATAACCTTCACGCCTTGCCGATAAAGAGTCCGGGCGATAATACCGGTTGCAATGGATTTTCCGGCATCCGTATCGATGCCACTGATAAAATATACTGACATTTCAAGAAAGTTTTATATTGAACAGGAAACTTCTACTATCCGACAAAAGTATAAAATTCATAGCATTTACAATTTGATTTAAGATTTTGTTCATAATTTTGTGGTTCTAAGAAAACCATTTTAAGCTTGATGAAAAAATGAAAACAAAAAATCTATTCACGACACTGTTACTTGGAGGAAGCATCGTACTTTCCGGTACAGTTTTCACAGGATGTGCAAGTATGAGTAACACCGGAAAGGGAGCTGCAATCGGCGCCGGAGGCGGTGCAGCACTGGGGGCAGGTATCGGAGCGCTGGCCGGCAAGGGCAAAGGCGCTGCCATCGGAGCCGCCGTGGGTGCTGCCGTAGGTTCGGGCACAGGAGCTTTGATTGGACGCCGGATGGATAAACAGAAAAAAGAATTGGAAGCCATCGAGGGGGCGAAAGTGGAATCGGTGAAGGATGTCAATAACCTCGAAGCCATAAAAGTCACTTTTGACAACGGAATTCTCTTTGCCACAGGAAAAAGCGAATTAAGCCCGGCCTCACGGGAAGCCTTGACTAAATTCGCCGCCTCGCTAAAAAGTTCCCCGGATACCGACATCACGATCTACGGACATACGGACAACACGGGAAGCCGGGCGGTGAACGAAAAAGTATCTTTGGAACGGGCACAGGCCGTATCTAACTTCTTAGTGGGACAAGGGATCAGCCGTTCACGAATCACCACCGAAGGACTGGCCTTCGATCAGCCGGTGGCCGATAACAGCACGGCTGAAGGAAGGGCACAAAACCGACGGGTGGAAGTGTATATCACTGCTAACGCCGATATGATCAAACAGGCCGAAGCAGGCACATTAAAGTAAACACAGGGCTTTACTATCCCTCGACCGGAATAAATAAAAACGCTTCACAACTTAAAGGCCTGTGCCTTTTTGTCCGTGAAGCGTTAAAAATTTCGGGCCATCGCGGTTGGAAATCTTTTACTTACTAACCTAACAAACTTATGAAAAAATGCCTCTTAATAATTCCATTGCAAATATATCCCTGCGATGTGAAGTAATAGAAACAAACCGGTTACATTTCCGTTAAAAACAAAGGGATACTTTTTCAAGTATCCCTAAATATTTCCAAATACGGTATTCGCCGTACACTCCCGCTTTAACATCCGGGGCGTCAATCTGCCTAAAGTAAGCCTATTTAGCCAGTAAAGCCGCCAAAGCAATCGAATTCAATTTTGTTTCCACATCATCCCCCCGGGAAGAAAGCACGCTGGGAACCATCGTCCCCATCAGCACACTGCCCTGTTTCGATTTACAAATCTTGGTATTGGTCTTATAAAACACATTCCCGGCATCTAAATTGGAAAATATCAATCCGTCGGCGTCTCCGGCCACCTCCGAATATACCCCCTTAATCTCGGCAGCTTCCCGGTCGATAGCCACGTCCAAAGCCATCGGGCCTTCGATCAGCGCATCGGCAATCTGTCCCCGTTCTCCCATTTTAGACAGAATCGCCGCATCAACTGTAGAGGGAACTTTGGGTAACACCTGTTCGGTTGGCGTAACCAAAGCTATCTTAGGACGTTCCACCCCTAAAACTTTTGCCGTAGCGGTAACATACTTGATCATAGCTTTTTTTTGTGTCAGATCTGGATTGGGGATAACGGCCACATCACTTATAGTCAATAATTTATGGTAGCTTGGACATTGCATCACCACAACATGGGAAAGCACGGCATTGGGAGCGACCAATCCTTTTTCTTTATTCAGGATCGCCCGCATATATTTATCGGTACTGACCAACCCTTTCATAATAATATCGGCATCCCCGTTCCGAATCATTGCCACCGCTTTCTCCGCTCCCTTTATATCGTTAGGTTCATGAATAATCTGAAAGCATCCGGAATCATATCCATTTTCCGCACACACGTTATAGATTATCTCTGTATCCCCTATCAGAATGGCAGAAACCAATCCGGTTTTCACGGCTTGATATACCGCTTCGATGGAATGGCTGTCATTGGCATAAGCCACCACCAGCCGTTTCTTATGCTCGTTCGTTTTCAATACCTCGTAAATATCGCTGATCTTTTCTATTTTCATAGTTTCAATCTTCATTTAGTTGTAAATCGAAACAAAAATAGACATTAAAAACAATACTTAAAAAGAATTTTCACATTTTAATCGAATATGTGCAATTTTGTTTTAGAGGTCTTCGATTTTCATTTTTATTTCTGACATTTAATAGTAGGAAATTGTATCTTTGTGCACCTCGAACAGAGGTAAAGCACATTCATTGCATTGTCTGGATTCAATAGAAATATAATCTCGCTCTACCTGATCAAAGTATCTAAGTGGTTTACTTTGATTATGCCTATCATTGTTCTCTTCTATGAAGACAACGGACTGGGCTTAAAAGAAATATTCCTATTGAAAAGTGTGTATTCGATCGTACTTGTTGCCCTCGACATCCCTACCGGTTATCTGGCTGACGCATGGGGAAGGCGAAACTGTCTGCTCACAGGCTGCCTAGTGGCTTTTGGCGGTTATATTTGTTATTCATTTTCATACACGTTCGGAGCTTTCTTTATCGCCGAGATTTTATTGGGAATAGGGCAAAGTTTAGTGTCCGGTGCAGACTCCGCTTTGCTCTACGATACCACGTTAGCCCACCGGCGGGAAAACGAATACCTGAAATACGAAGGGAAAGTGACGATGATCGGGAATTTTTCGGAAGCTTTGGCGGGGATCGCCGGCGGCCTTCTCGCCACCTCTTCTCTCCGGCTACCCTTTTATTGCCAAATAGGAATCGCCTTTATCGGGATTCCGGCTTCGGTCTGCCTGATCGAACATCATGTAAAAACTAAAATTACCAATCCGGTTAAAAATATATTCCAGATCATCCGCTACTCGTTGTTCACCAATAAACGCCTTTGTTACGACATCATGTTTTCGGGAATTATCGGGACGGCCACTTTAACGATGGCGTGGTTTGTGCAACCCCTGTTAAAACAGATCGGGTTACCTACCGGATGGTTCGGCGTGGTATGGACCGTGCTAAACCTCACGGTCGGCATATCCGCCCTATATTCCGACAAACTGAATTCCTGGCTAGGCGAAAATAAAACTTATACCCTGATACTCTTATTCATAACGGGAGGCTACCTTTCAGTATCGTTCAGCATCAATTATTTCTGCCTGTTTCTGCTTTTCCTGTTCTACATTGTCAGAGGCTTTGCCACCCCCATCCTGAAAGGATACATCAACCGCCAGACTTTTTCGGAAATGAGAGCTACCGTACTTTCGATCCGTAACTTTATCATCCGCCTGTTTTTCGCCCTGATGGCTCCTTTTCTCGGTTGGCTCAGCGATAGCTGGTCGCTGGCCTTAGCATTGCAGGTAACGGCAGTAGTAATCTTTATTCCCGGAATGATTTTTTTACTGCTGCAATGGCGGAAAAATTAATTCCCCTGAAAAAACGGATTTTCAAGGCTTCCCTGTTTTTTTATTCCTTTTTTTTCCTACTTTTGCTAAAGATTTTCGTGAGGGGTGCCTTAAAACAACGGGCTGAGATCATACCCTATAACCTGATCCGGGTAATGCCGGCGTAGGTAGAATGACACATAGTCTGCATGCATAACCTTTCGGGAAAATCAACCTATCACCAGTTAAACCAATGAGCGATGCAGATATTTATAAACGATTCCCCCGTAACTTGTCCGGAAAACAGTTCCTTATCAGAAATCCTATCGGCTAACGGCATTCCAGTGCAAAACATTGCCGTTGCCATCGACAGCACAGTAATACCCAAAGCACAATGGGAAACCACCCCGGTCAGTGACGGTAGCCGGATTATAATTATCAAAGCTGTACAGGGGGGATGATTTTTTCGTAATCCCGGAAAATCGGACTTATTCAACAGTTATAAATTAAAACAACATATAATGGAAGACTTCAAAGTAACGTCGGGCCCACTCCCCGGCTCTGAAAAAATCTATGTAGAAGGAACGCGCCCGGATATCCGGGTTCCCATGCGGAAAATCCGTTTATCGGCTACCGTAGAAACGGATGGCAGCAGAACGGAAAACGAAGATGTGATCGTTTACGATACTTCCGGGATATATACCGACTCCTCCTGTTCCGTGGATTTAAAAAAAGGTTTACCCAAAATCAGAGAACCATGGATCGGGGAACGGAACGACACGATAAAATTGTCCACCCTAAGTTCCGAATATGGAAAAACGAGGCAGGCCGACCGCACGCTGGATGCCCTCCGGTTCGAGCATGTGAACACACATCCCCGGATAGCCGCGCCCGGCAAGACGATCACGCAAATGTACTACGCCCGGCAAGGAATCGTTACCCCCGAAATGGAATACATAGCCATCCGGGAAAACCAACTGGCCGACCAAATCCGGGAAAAATATAAAAAAGAGAAAGGAGAATCTTTCGGAGCTAACATCCCCCAAAACATCACTCCGGAATTTGTTCGTCAGGAAGTGGCTGCGGGAAGAGCTATTATCCCGGCCAACGTCAACCACCCTGAAAGCGAGCCCATGATTATCGGGCGTAACTTTTTGGTAAAGATCAACGCCAACATTGGAAATTCTCCTGTTACCTCCTCTATTGCAGAAGAAGTGGAAAAAGCCGTATGGGCATTTCGCTGGGGAGCGGATACTATTATGGATCTCTCTACCGGGGCAAACATACACGAAACGCGGGAATGGATCATCCGCAACTCCCCTGTTCCGGTGGGAACCGTTCCGCTTTATCAAACCCTGGAAAAAGTAGGCGGTGATGTCGAAAAACTGAACTGGGAAATCTTCCGCGACACCTTGATCGAACAGGCGGAACAAGGAGTGGACTACTTCACCATTCATGCCGGGCTTCGCTGGAAACATGTCCCGCTGACATTACGGCGGCTTACCGGAATCGTTTCGCGCGGCGGCTCCATTATGGCGCACTGGTGTACCACTCATAAACAGGAAAGCTTTATATACGAGCATTTCGAAGATATTTGCGAAATATTGGCAAAATACGATGTCGCCATTTCATTGGGCGACGGATTACGTCCCGGCTGTATAGCCGATGCCAACGACACGGCACAGATCGAAGAGCTGAAAACCCTGGGAGAACTGACCAAAATAGCCTGGAAACATCACGTACAGGCCATCATCGAAGGGCCGGGACACGTTCCCATGCACAAGATCAAAGAAAACATGGATTTACAGCTTGCCTATTGTCAGGACGCCCCGTTCTATACCCTCGGCCCGCTGGTTACCGACATCGCTCCGGGATATGACCACATCACCTCGGCAATCGGAGGGGCAATGATCGGATGGTTCGGAACAGCCATGCTTTGCTATGTCACCCAAAAAGAACATTTAGGACTACCCGACCGGGACGATGTAAAGGAAGGAGTAATCACGTTTAAGCTCGCCGCTCATGCCGCCGACCTGGCCAAGGGACACCCTGCCGCCTATTTCAGGGATTATGCCATGAGCAAAGCACGGTTTGAGTTCCGGTGGAAAGACCAATTCCATTTAGCACTCGATTCCGAAAAAGCCATTCGCTTTCATGATGCGACCCTGCCCGACGAAGGACACAAGGAAGCCCATTTTTGTTCGATGTGCGGAGAACACTTCTGCTCTATGCGCGCCAGCCAAAAATTAAGGGAAGCGATTAAAAACGGGGAAAAATAAGAAACGGATTTTCTTCTGCTGGAAGAGAAATCCTAAATGCAATAGAATGAAAATCATTGTAATCACTTCGCCACAACCGGTGAAAGACGAAGCTTTGATCTGTAACACGCTTTTTGCTTACGGACTGGAACGGTTGCACTTGCGAAAACCGGAAGCAGGAGAAGACACCTATAAGAATTTTATCGAACAGATAGAACCTCGTTACCGGAACAGGATCGTATTGCACGGTCACTACCATTTGGCACAACAATACCGGTTATGCGGGATTCATCTGAAATCCGGGCAAGGAAACGAATATATACATTACAGGCAATTCAGGCATATCAGCATTTCGTGCCATAGCCTGGAAGAAATCGGCCGCCTCCCTTTTACGCCCGAATACTGTTTCCTTAGTCCCGTATTCGACAGCATTTCCAAACCGGGATATAAAAGCCGGTTTAAAGAACTTCCTAAACCGGAAACACTCTCTGTTCCCATTGTCGCGCTGGGAGGCATCACTCCGGACAACCTGGCAATATGCCGGGAAAACCATTTCTATGGTGCGGCGGTTTTAGGCTATATATGGGAAAAACCGGAAGAAGCGATCCGTCGTTTCTTGCAATTAAAAACTCCGGTAGTGATGAGCATTGCCGGATTCGATCCCTCTTCGGGCGCAGGTGTGACCGCCGATCTCAAAACGTTTGAAAATTGCGGGGTATATGGTTTGGGGATTTGCTCAGGCATCACTTTCCAAAATCAAAACACATACGAAGGGACACGCTGGACGGCATGGGAAGATATTCGCAGGCAGTGCGAGCTGCAATTTACTCAAAAACGTCCCCGGTATGTTAAAATCGGTCTGATCGAAAACTTCGATATCCTGGATACTTTAACGGCCTATCTCCGGGAAAAATTACCGGAAGTACGAATCATCTGGGATCCTATTTTAAAAGCCAGCGCCGGTTTCCATTTCCACGACAGTAATAACGAACAGAACATTCGAAAATTAAATTCCATTTTCAAACGTATTTATCTGATTACTCCTAATAGCGAAGAACTCCGGCAGCTTTTCGGCAATTGTTCCACCGAAGAACTTCAAGACCTCTGCCGTTCTTATCGTTTGAACATTCTTTGGAAAGGCGGGCACAACGAAGACGAACTATCTACCGACAAATTAATTACCCCCGGCGGGATATATACTTTTTCTGTCCGGCGGGGAAAATACGGGAAACATGGCACAGGCTGCGTGCTATCCTCCGCTATCACGGCAGGGCTGGCATGCTCGCTCGACCTGCCGTCCGCCTGCTCTAAAGCACAAGTTTATACATCGCTCTTTATGGATAGCAATAACAGTAAATTAGGATTTCACAATCTTGAAGAAAGCGGTTATGCCTTCAAACCGTCCCCCTGCGAATTATCCGTTCAATACATCACCGACCACAAGGAAGGCACGACGATCGGAGAACAGGTAGAAGCCGTTTGTCGGGGAGGAATACGTTGGGTACAACTCCGGATGAAAGAGGCTTCGGCTGAAGACCTGCTGCACGAAGGATGGCTTATCAAAGAGATATGCAAACGGTATCATGCCCTTTTCATCATCAACGACAATGTACAGGTTGCCCGGCAGTTGGACGCCGACGGAGTACATTTGGGCAAAGAAGACATGAATCCGCTGGAAGCACGGGAAATTCTGGGACCGGATAAAATCATCGGAGCGACCTGTAACACTTGGGAAGATGTTGTTTTAAGGGCGGCACAACAGGTGGATTATATCGGTTTAGGCCCTTTTGCCTTTACCACCACAAAGAAAAAATTAAGCCCTATACTGGGAATACAGGGATATAATCGAATTTTGGAGCTGATGCGGCAGTCCGGTATCCATATCCCTGTTTTCGGAATCGGAGGGATAACGGAAACCGACATTCCTCCCCTTTTAGCCACCGGAATACAAGGGATCGCTCTTTCCGGCCTGATCAAGAACAGCAACGATTTAACGGCCAGGACACGGGATATTATAAAGATCATAAGTAACACACGATAAACCAAACAGACAAAATTTATATGATATGGAATCTTTAAAAATTGCAGACAAAACTTTTACTTCACGTCTGTTCACCGGAACAGGAAAATTTTCGTCCAATCAGGTTATGGAAAAAGCGATTGCTGCTTCCGGTAGTCAAATGGTGACCGTCGCAATGAAACGAATCGACATGGCAGATAAAAACGACGACATGTTGAAACATATTCTTCGCCCCGATATTCAGTTACTCCCCAATACCTCCGGAGTCCGAAACGCCAAAGAAGCCATCTTTGCAGCCCAGTTATCCCGGGAAGCATTCGGAACCGACTGGCTGAAACTGGAAATTCATCCCGATCCCCGCTATTTACTGCCCGATCCCATCGAAACTTTAAAAGCTACCGAAGAACTGGCTAAAATGGGATTTATCGTCCTTCCCTATTGTCAGGCCGATCCGGTACTTTGTAAACGCCTCGAAGACGCAGGAGCAGCAACGGTCATGCCTTTAGGGGCTCCTATTGGAACAAACCGGGGACTTCAAACGAAAGAATTTCTCCGGATCATTATCGAACAAAGCAATGTGCCGGTGGTTGTAGATGCAGGAATAGGTGCCCCCAGTCATGCAGCAGAAGCGATGGAAATGGGAGCAGATGCCGTGTTAGTAAACACGGCTATAGCCGTCGCAGGCGATCCGGTGGCAATGGCAATCGCTTTTAAAGCTGCGACAGAAGCCGGAAGAATGGCATTCGAAGCCGGACTCGGCAAACAACATTTCGAAGCCGCAGCCAGTTCGCCTTTGACTGCATTTTTGGAATAAAAGGCAAAACATGAACTTTAAAAATTCAACCGTTATGAATTTTTCAGAAGAATTAGAAAAATATTCCTGGGAAGATACCACCCGGCAAATCAAATCCAAGACAGCCGCCGACGTGGAACAAGCTTTAGGAAAAAGTCATTTGGATATCGGCGATTTTATGGCGCTGATCTCTCCGGCAGCCACTCGGTATTTAGAGCCTATGGCTGAACTTAGCCGTAAATATACCTTGCAACGCTTTGGGAAAACAGTGTCTATGTATATTCCTTTATACATCACGAATTCCTGTACCAACTTTTGCGTATATTGCGGTTTTAACCACAATAATCCGATTAAACGGGTAATCCTGACGGAAGAGGAAATCTTAAACGAACTCCATGCGATTAAAAAATTGGGGAACTTTGAAAACCTGTTGATTGTCACAGGTGAAAATCCGAGAGACGCAGGAGTCGATTATCTGGAAAAAGCTTTACGACTGGCACGTCCGCTCTTTGCTAATCTTTCTATTGAAGTAATGCCTCTTAAAGCAGAAGAATATAAACGGCTTACCCATTCAGGATTACATGGTGTGGTTTGCTTTCAGGAAACTTATAACCGGGCCAGATACAATGTGTATCATCCCAAAGGTATGAAATCGAAATTCGAGTGGCGTGTAAATGGATTCGATCGTATGGGACAGGCCAACGTCCACAAAATCGGATTGGGCGTACTGATCGGCTTGGAAGACTGGCGTACCGATGTCACCATGATGGCGCGGCATCTGCGTTATCTGCAAAAAAACTACTGGCAAACCCGCTATAGCGTGAATTTTCCACGTATGCGTCCATCCGAAGGCCATTTTCAGCCCAATGTCGTAATGAACGACAGGGAACTGGCACAATTGATCTTTGCTTTCCGGATATTCGACCACGATGTGGATATTTCCATCTCGACCCGCGAAAACGCTACTTTCCGCAAGCACATCATCCCCCTGGGAGCGACTTCTGTCAGCGCCGGATCGAAAACCGAACCGGGCGGGTATTTCACTTATCCGCAAGCATTGGAACAATTCCATATCAGCGACGAACGCACCCCTGCCGAAGTGGCTGCCGAAATTCAGCAATTAGGATATGAGCCGGTATGGAAAGACTGGGATAACTGGATGTAAACAGAAATAAAACATGTTATCGGAAAAAGAAAAAGAACGTTACTCCCGGCATCTTTTATTGGAAGAAATCGGCGAGCAGGGACAAGAAAAGATCAAAAACGCTAAAATTCTGGTGGTCGGGGCCGGAGGCCTGGGTTCTCCTGTCCTGCTCTACCTTGCGGCGGCAGGTATCGGTACAATCGGCATTATGGACGACGACACGGTATCGGAAAGCAACCTGCAAAGGCAGGTATTATACGACACCCGGTGTATCGGCGAACCGAAAACAAAAGTTGCCGCCGGCAAATTACAGGCTCTGAATCCGTATATTTGCATACATTCATACACACAGCGATTCACCACTGAAAATTCTGAAGAAATCGTAAACGAATATGACGTGGTGATCGATGCCACCGATAACCTGCTCAGCAGGTATGCGATCAATGATGTTTGCGTCAAATGCGGAAAACCGTTTATCTATGGAAGCATCTGTGAGTTTGAGGGGCAAGTGTCGGTATTTAACTATCGAAACGGTATCACCTACCGCGATTTATACGAATACCATGAAGGCATTAAAGATTTCCGGCAACCATTGGGAGTGATCGGAGCATTACCGGGAGTGGTCGGTTCCATTCAGGCGACAGAGGCGATAAAGGTAATCTTAAACAGTCCCGACACCCTTTCCGGCAAATTACTGCTGATAAACCTTTTAAAAGGAACATTCCGGCTTTTAGAGATTAAGAAATAGGTTCGTCCTGCCTCGTTTATCGGTTACTCATCGTTACCTAAATAAAACGGAGCTATTCGATTCGCTGAATAGCTCCGTTCTTTATAAAACAATAAATAAAATCACTTCTCTGGCTTTTCTTCTTTCCGGATAAAGTGCTTCTACGTCTCTTTTCAATTCATATACAGTTTCACGCGTTCCGGCCGCTCTCCGATCTTAACGTCCACCGCCCGTGAATTTCCCTTCTCGTCGGCATACTTGAAGGTGTAAGTGCGGTTTTTCTCCAGAATAAACTTTAGAATATCGTTCATATCCTGAGTTACCCCGGCTGTACGCCCGCCTCCCATCTGCTCGCTCCCGCAAAACACATCTACGTTAGCCGCAACACGGTCGTCGGATTGGAGTGTACACTGATTGTCCTTAAACATCATCACTTCCACCGTTACATGATTTCCGTCGGTCGTGATTTCCGATTCATAAACCTTATAAAGCTCCACATATCTATCCGTCACATTCTGGGCAGGAACATAGCGGATGCTCTCGTCCCATACCAGAGGGAAATAAATTCCGGTAGGTTTAAAAGAAGAAGCATAGATCGCTTTTTCGGCCTTATTTTTATCTGCCTTTCCAGCATCGGCAAAGAACCAAGCTTTATTTAATTGATTGGGATAATACTCTGTAAAGTACCATTCTCCGTCGGCCCAAACTTCACTCCAATTATGGTTTCCCCGCCCATCATGCCAATTAGGCGTCCCGGCAATACGCGAAGGAATTCCCACAGCCCGGAAAGCATCGGTCAGCAATATAGACAAACCGCTACACGAAGCCATCCCCTGCCGGATCGATTCTGCCGGACTCTGGTCCGGTTTCTCGCGTTTGGTATTATAGTCCACCATCACTTCATCCCGGATATTCCGGTTGATCGAATCGATCGCTTCAAAAATAGTGTTACAATGAGCTACATACTTTCCAAACCGCTCATAAAAATCTTTTCTCCAGCCTTCACGGGTTTCGTTTAAACTGACATAAGGCAACACCTCATTCAAAAAAATACTGTCCGGCAAAGCTTTTGCCCAGCTATACTTATCCCTTGCCTGATAAGCATAATCGGCATTTTCCAGTAAAAATGCGGCTGTAAGCTGCTGCAAATCGCGTTCAGGCATATAGGCGATCAAAAATGCGATCCCCTCTTTTTGAGTTTCGGGAGCGGTTTCGAGAGCTTTTTTCAATTCCGGGGCATTCTTTCCGGCTTTAACCAATGCCGAATCCAGCAAAACATGGTATTTTTCCGGAACACCCTGATATTTGTTACCCGTACAGGCAAACAAGCACACCACCAATAAGAAAGAAAGATACTTCATGCAATTAAATCTTTAGCTGATAAAAACTTTGGTTTCAATCCCTGCGATCGCTAAAATATTTCATAAATTGCGCACGCTCGTAACGGTCGGCATGGCCGGGATCGGCATACGACAACTTTCCCCGGAATTCCTCTATACTCCTGAATGATTTTTTCTCCATCCACGAACTTACAAAATAATTCATCGTACGTATCGCAGGAATCCCCTGTTCGTAAAGGGCCGAACAAACCTGTACGGTAGTAGCCCCGGCTAATAATAATTTCACCACAGCTTCCCCGTTATGTACCCCGGTAGAAGAAGAAATCTGTAATTGTTTATCCTGTCCTGCCAGGATACCCGTCCAGCGCAACGACTGACGCAGATCGGTAGGTAAACTGAATACAGACGCCACTCCTATCGTCATACGCTCGATATCGATATCCGGCTCATAAAACCGATTGAATAAAGTAACGGCATCTACACCCAACGCTTTCAATTTACTCACAAACATAGGCAGATTGGTAAAATAATGCCCGATTTTCAAAATCAACGGAATCTTGACCTGAGCTTTTACCTGTTTTACTATGTCGTAGTAAATATTTTCAATATCGGCACTTTCCTTAAACTCATCCAAAGGTAAAATAAAAGTATTCAACTCAAGGGCATCCGCTCCGGCATTCTCCAATTCTTTCGCAAAACTGATCCATTCCCCGTTACTCAAACAATTAATGCTGGCAATCACCGGAATTTTCAATCTTTCTTTGGCTAATTTCACCAGATCGATATATTGCTGGACGGTATTGGCCCGGATATAATTTTGAATATAATCGGTTTCCTCCGGGTAACTGTTATCCCCTATACTCCTGGACGCTTCCATATTGATCTGTTCTTCAAATATGGATTTCAACACCACGGCACCGGCACCCGCCACTTCAATTTCCTGCAATCTTTTAATATCAGACGTTAATCCACAGCTTCCGGCGATAATCGGACTGTTTAACTCCAGCCCTGCAAATTTGGTCTTTAAATTTCCCATAATCTTATTATTAAATTGATATACTGTACAACTTCTTTCCGAAATACCGATATATACGGAATTTTTAAACTTAATTTTCTAAATTATAATTTCTTGCACCGAATATAGAACTCCCGATCCGCACCATCGTGCTGCCTTCCTCTACGGCAATGCGGTAATCTTCGGACATCCCCATCGACAATTCTTTAAAATAATCCTGTCCGGAGAAATAGCGCAGCTTTAAACGGTCGAATATTTCTTTCAAATATTTGAATTCCTTGTGTACCTGTGCCTGATCATCGGTAAAAGTGGCCATTCCCATAACCCCGGTAACCCGTACATTCCGCATCTCCCGATAAGCGCTGCTTTGCAGTAACCCGTTCGCTTCCTCCTAAACCGAACTTCGTCTCTTCCTCTGCGATATGGAATTGCAACAGGCAGTCCACAACACGCCCTACCTTACCCGCTTCCTTATCGATCTTCGCCAGCAACTCCCCGCTATCTACCCCATGAATCAGCTTTACAAAAGGCACGATATATTTCACTTTGTTCGTTTGTAAATGCCCGATCATATGCCACTCTATATCCTTGGGTAAAACCTCGTATTTACTTACCAATTCCTGCACCTTATTCTCTCCGAAAGCCCGCTGCCCCCACCGCCATGCCTCTTCGAGGTCCGGTACGGGTTTCGTTTTTGAAACGGCAATCAGTTTCACATTTTTAGGCAATGAGCGTGCTATTTCCTCTAAATTCTTTGTAATACTCATAATCGTATATCATACAACAAATTTACAAAAAAGCTATTTTAACCTTTTTGACAACTCTGACAAATATATACCAAAATAAACGAAAATCCTTTACGAATGTTCATCTTTTCCCTAAATTTGAAACTCGTAATAAAGCTATTCAAGAATCCGTACAACATGAGAATCCTACATACGGCCGACTGGCATATCGGACAAACTTTTTTCGGTTACGACCGGAGCGAAGAGTATTAAGCCTTTTTCGACTGGATAAGCGCACACACCGAAAAACTGGAAATCGATGCTTTATTAATCACCGGAGATGTTTTTGACGTTGCAAATCCTTCTGCTCAGGCATAAAAGCAATTTTACCGTTTTATGAAGAAAACGACCACATCCAATCCCGGCTTGCCAATCGTCGTCATGGCCGGGAACCACGACTCAGTTGCACGCCTAGGGACGCCTATCCCCCCTTATTGGGAAGATCTGAACATTCACATTATAGAAACAAAGAAACCTTTAGAGACTATTTGCTTGTATTATATTTATAATTTGAAATAATAATAATAAATGCTTGGGGTAGGAAAAGCCAAAATCCAGAAAATGGCTCAAT
>ENA-UEQO01000712-UEQO01000712.1-human-gut-metagenome-genome-assembly--contig:-NODE-712-length-38015-cov-6.056487_pt1 | contig 38015 bp, 36 predicted proteins | sample MGYA00242938_ERZ507940 | MGnify/ENA primary metagenome ERZ507940 (study PRJEB26167, sample SAMN06115517) | human gut metagenome | host: Homo sapiens | place: China:Chongqing | collected 2014-12-03... | reverse complement strand
TATCAATCTTGTAATAAATCGGATTATATCGTTTCATTCCGAAAAGAAATAGCCGGAATATTTCAGGAAGAATATCTGTTTTGAAGATAAAACAAAGAACGCAACTTCATTGCTATTCAATGAGTTGCGTTTCTTGCTTGTGGTCCTTCTTGGGCTTGAACCAAGGACTCCCTGATTATGAGTCAGGTGCTCTAACCAGCTGAGCTAAAGGACCTACTCTTTCGAGTGTTCATGCTGTTCGCATTAACGGGTGCAAATATAGAGATAAAATCCGGTTTTATACAAAAGATGTAAGAAAAAAATGCTACTTTCGTTTTATTGTTGTTATAAATTAGTGCGTTACCGATTTCGAGAAAGGGGCGGGCATGAAGGGGGGTGGAGCAATGAGAACGTGCTGCTAAACGATAAGTGAATGAAAATCTTTTTGTTGGTGATCGGCAAAACCGATACTGCTTATATCCGGGCGGGAATCGAGGAATATGAAAAGCGGCTGACCCGCTATGTGCCTTATGAGATGAAAGTGCTCCCGGACGTGAAGAACTCGAAGAATATGAGCGAAGCTTTGCAGAAAGAGAAAGAAGGGGAAATGCTTTTGGGAGAGTTACAGGGGACGGATTTTATAGTACTTTTGGATGAAAACGGGAAACAATATTCTTCTGTGGGATTTTCGGAGTTTTTGGCACAAAAGATACTGAATGGAACTAAAAGGCTTGTTTTCGTGATAGGTGGACCTTATGGTTTTGCCGAAGCGGTATATAAACGGGCTAATGATAAGATTTCATTGTCTAAAATGACTTTTTCACATCAAATGGTACGGATGATCTTTGCAGAACAGCTCTACCGGGCGATGACGATTATGCGGGGAGAGCCGTATCATCACGAATAAATGCAGTAAGTGACGGAATAAGTAAATTGACACCGGACGGATGAAAAGAAAAGCGTGGGTCGTTTTGGTTTTAGGGTTGTTGGTGTTGGGGCTGACCTCCCTGACGGAATATCTGTTTTACCGTCAGGAAGAGAATACGTGGGTAAGGCGTTTTGAAAGAAGGCTTCACAGCGAGGAGGTGAAAGCCGATCAATTGCTGGCTACATTTAAAGATTCTGTGGATATCAATTCTCATGAATGGGACGAGGACGTGATCTTTGTGGGATTTCAGGACGGAAAGATCGTATTCTGGACAAATAAGGCGGTAGGAACGGCTGATTTGTACAACGAATTGAAACGGAGCAGGCAAATTGTCGAAATCAATAATGCTTATTATGAAGTCAGGCGTAAGAATTATAAAGACATCGAATATTTTGCCCTGCTGCATATCAAGGACAATTATCCATATACGAATAAGTATGTAAAAAACAAGTTCGGCAATTTTTTAAAAATCGACACGGATAATATCGACGATATAGAAATGTCGCCTGTCCCGATAAAGAATGGGTTGCTGATTTCCGATAAAGACCATACTCCGTTGTTTTATATCACTTATAGCGGGAATTATAAGGAAAGAATGTCTAATGTTTTTTTGCTTTGCTTTTACCTGCTTTTTTTCCTGAGCCTGTTTTACGTGTACGACATTTTACAAAAAAATGCGCCTACCTTAAAATGGCAGTTGTTTTATCTGGTTCTGTTCGTTGGTGTGCTGGCGGGTATCCGCTATGTGGTTACGGTTTTCCATATTCCGGCCTCCTGTTATAACTTACCTATTTTCGACAATACGATCTCCAAGGATTTTTTTATATCGTCTATCGGCGACCTTTTATTGACGGTATTCTGTGTTTTTCAGATTTTATACATCACTTTTGCCAATTTAAAGATCAACTATCAAAACGAGATATTGAAGCATTACCGGTATGTGATCGGGGTGGTCTTTATCCTGTTCGTTTTCTTATACGTGGATTTCTTCAATTTTGCTATCAGTCTGGTGGTCGAGAATATGGATATCCACATGAATGTGGCCCGCCTTGTACATGTGGGGCTGGCGTCGGTGGTCGGTTTCTCTTCCATCATTGTTGCCGGGCTGGTGATTGTTGTTATCATTTACAGTTCGGTGTCTGTTTTTCAGCGAATCCTGTCGTTCGGCTCGGTCGTTGTGCTGGTTACTATAACCTGTTCCTGCCTTTGCCTGATCAGTTATGTGTGGCATACGCACGTCACATTTTGGGATTGCTTTTTCATCTGGATTGTTTTTCTGCTACTGGCGGTGAATAAATATTTGGTGAAGCGGGATGTGCAACGGAGTATGTATATTCTGGTCATCTTCCTTTTATCGATCTATCTGGTGATGATCGCAAAGACTTATGAGCACGATAAGGAATTGAGGCAACGCGCCAGTTTCGCAACGGAATTGATAGAGGAACGGGATTATAATTTTGAGAAACGTTTGGTAGAGATCAGTGAAGAGATCAGTTTTTCGCCGGAAATTGCCGAAATGGTGAGGCAAAGCGATGCGTCGGGAATCGATTCTTTATTGTGGGATAAATATATTATCGGATATAATTACTATATCGATATCACCCTTTGCCGTCCGCTCGATAGCTTGCTGCTGACGGAGAACAAAGAGTTGTGGAATTGCCGGGAATATTTTAATTCGCAAATCCGGCGGTTGGGACGGCAGGTGGGGAATTCACATTTTTATTTGATTTCCGAGTTTGACGGATGGGTGACCTATATCGGGAAATTCCGTTATAAACAAGTGATCCTTTATGTGCGTTTCGATGCCATGAAAGACAATGAGGGAGACGGTTACCCCCAGATTTTGTCGCGAAGATCCGTCACGGACATGGATAACATCTACCGCTATTCGTATGCAAAATATAAAAACGGGGAACTGATTTCTTCGTCGGGCGATTTCATTTATTATAAAAAGGCGTCGTCTTTCGGCGAATTGAATAAAAATATAGAAGTGGTGGTGAAGGACAAGTATTCCCACATGCTCATTCCGGTAGAGAAAAACAGTATGGTCGTGGTGAGCCTGCACGATAATACTTTTTCGCTTTACTATATGAATGTGCTGTACGCGTTTTTTGTCTGCATTATCGTTTCGTCTTACGGGTTATTTTTTAATGTAAACCGGAATATCAATTTCAGGCGGGGGACGTTGAAGGCGAGGATAAAAAATAGTGTAGTTTCTTTGATTTTCGTGTTGTTTGTGCTTCTGACGGCTTTAAGTATTTATCTGAATTCCCGTAGTTTCGAAGAGAGACATAGTGCAAAAACAAAAGAATTGCAGAACTATATAAACAAAGAGCTGGAACGGTTTGAATGTGTCGATTCGAGGATATGTCCCGATATTATAAAAACCCTTTCGGATATGTCGGAAGTATTGCTGGTCGATATAAATATTTATTTGCCGAACGGTTATTTGGTTTCCACTTCCCGACCGGAGATATTTCAAAATGGGTTCGACGGATTGCTGATCAATCCGCGTGCGCTGGATGCGATTGGGCGGGAAGGAACGATGAGTTATATCCTGAGTGAACGGATCGGCGACCTGGAATATATGTCGGCCTATATGCCTTTGATTTTGGATAACGGGAAGACTTATATCCTGAATGTACCCTATTTTGCTCAGAACGATGAACTGAATGTAGATATTCTGATCATGATCATCATTACCGTGAATATTGCCATTATCATGATGGTACTGGCATTTATCCTTTCGGGATTGCTGGCGGAACGGGTTACCAAGCCTTTGCAGATGGTGAACGATAAATTGAGGCTGATGCGGATCGGGGGGAAAAATGAGAAAATTTTTTATAACCATAAGGACGAAGTGGGAGCGCTGGTATTGGAATATAATAACATGGTGGATAAGTTGGACGAGAGCATCGTGCAGTTGGCGAAATCGGAACGTGAGAGCGCCTGGAGAGAGATGGCGCGGCAGATCGCCCATGAAATCAAGAATCCCCTCACGCCGATGAAATTGAATGTGCAGTTTATGCAGCGCTCTTTGGTGCAGGGCGATCCGGAATTGTTGAAAGAGCGGTTTAAAAAGGTGTCTTCTATGCTGATCGAACAAATCGATAATATGGCTTCGATAGCTTCGGCATTTTCTGATTTTGCCAAGATGCCTATTGCCAGCCTGGAAGAGTTCGATCTGAGCGAATTGCTCAAAAATTGCGTGATGCTGTTCAAAAATAATATCGATTCCCTGAAATGCCAGATAGAACCCGGTCTCCGGGGCGTGGCGGACAAGGAGCAGATTCGCCGGGTGTTTATCAATATTCTGAAAAATGCAGAGCAAAGTATCCCGGAAGACCGTAAGGGAGAAGTATTTGTGATAGCCCGCCGGGTGGACGGACGGATTGAGGTTCGCATTAAAGATAACGGTTGCGGTATTCCTGAAGAATTGAGGGCGAGAATATTTGAGCCGAATTTTACAACGAAGTCGAGTGGAACGGGATTAGGGCTTGCCATTTCTAATAAAATAGTGGAAAGTATGGGAGGAACGATCGACTTTACCAGCGAAATAGGCGTAGGGTCTGAGTTTGTCGTAACCTTGAATGGTTTAAAATAATAAATGTGATATGTTTGGTTTCGGTGTTTGTTTGGGAATCGGATTGGTTGTCGGTTTTATTATCGGTGTTTTATGGCGCAGGAAACAGTGGGGGCAATTGCCTGTGTCCGATCCGGAAACTGCTTTGGCGGAAGAGGGAGGGTTGGACGATGTGCTCCGTTTGGCAAATGCCAATGTTATGAGTGATTTGGCGGTTTTGGTAGCGGAACATAAGGTGGTGGAGCACATGCCCGGTTTTTTTGAAAATTTTCAGGATCTGATAAAACAGGGACAGGAAAAATATTATAAGGAACTTTGGCATATTTTGAGCCATTACCGTGGCGAGCGTTTACAAAGATTGCAAGGGTGCGGGCTAAAGTTATCTACTCAGGATTTGATATTATTGTTGCTTTGTGAGCTGCGCAAGGACAATAAAACGATAGCTCATTTGATGGGGATTAATTTGGAAACCTTGAAAAAAAGGAAAACCCGTTTGAAGTCGAAATTCTCTATGGGCGGACAGGATTTCGAGGCTTTTATGGAAGGAGGCGTTTCACAGCCTGCGCCACCTGCCGGGGGGTGATTTCCACCATACATCTTTGATATACTCTTTGTTTGCATTTTCCGCGTCCGTCTTTGGTGCAGGGACGGCAAGGCAGGTCGGTTTCGAATGTTTCCACCGTTGTTCCGCTGGGGAAACCGAAAGCTGTCGGGCCGATCAGTGCCAGCGTTTTTATACCGAAAAGGTCGGCAGCGTGCATAAATCCGGTGTCTGCACTGATTACTACATTCGATTGTTTCACCAGGTAGCAGGATTCGTGCAGGCTGGTTTGTCCCGCCAGGTTGTTTACCCGTTCAGGAGCGACGGCACGGATTTCCTCGCAAAAAGTGTCCGCCGGGCCTGCCAGAATAATGAAGCGGTAGCCGGGGAGCGATTCCACTAATTGTTTCCAATGATCTACCGGCCAGCGTTTCATTTCCCAGTTTGCCGAAGGCACTAAGGTCACCGTACGCGGGGTGATCAGCGGGTTTAATTCAGACGCAAAATTTTCCGGGAAATACCAATCGGTATAAGGGACATTGAAATTTGTGACACCCCATTTTTTGAGTGGTTTCCGATAGGATTCCATGCCCCGGAAAGGCCAGTCGAACCGATTGATACCGAACCGGAACAGAAGCAGCCTCTTCATCCGCTCCTTGCTGCGCAATGCGGAGTGCGGGCGTTTACCCAGCCAGGGGATCAATTTGAATTTCAGTATATTTGAACGGATGTTGCTGTGGGCGTCGTAGATATAGTCGTAATGTTCCTTCTTCAGCTCGTCTGCCATGCGAAGTAACCCTTTCAGCCCTTCTTTTTTATCGAATGCCCATATTTTATCGATCCGTTTATCCATAGACAGGAACGAAGACATGTCTTTCCGGGCGATCCAATGGATTTCTGCCTCCGGAAATTGTTTTTTGATCCCTCCGATTACACCCATACATTGGATAATGTCCCCGATGGAACTGAAACGAATAATTAGAAATTTTGGCATTCGGTCGATAAATAGATATTTCTGGTACAAAGATAAGATACAATAGGTGTATTTTATGGAAACCGGAATAAAATTTATCTTTGTTTCGTGGAAATCCTGCATAAAAAGCATTATTTTCGTATCGAAAATTAAGGAGTGTTAAAATCATTTACGGTTTGGGCGATAGGGAATAAAGGGAGAGGAGGGGCGAACGCCTAAGTCGAATGCCGGAATAAAAAGAAGGTATAGGTATGAAAGGAATTTTATTCGTTGTTTTTTTATTTTCTTGTTCTGTTTCCTTTTCTCAGGCTGTTATCAGTTTTACGGAAAAGGCTCATGATTTTGGAAAGATTAAAGAAATAAACGGGGCTGTATCGTATGATTTTGAGTTTGTCAATACCGGGAATGCCCCTATTTTGATTAAAAATGTGGAATCCTCTCGCGGATGTACCTCGCCTCAATGGAGCAAGCAGCCTGTGTTGCCGGGGAAAAAAGGCTTTGTAAAGGCGACTTTCGACCCGAAAGACCGTCCCGGATTTTTTGATAAGACTGTTACCGTATATTCCAATGCGCGCACTCCGGTCGTGGAATTGAAAATCAAAGGAACTGTCGAGGGCCGTGCCCGTACCGTACTGGACGATTATCCCTATGAATTGCCGTCGGGATTGCGGTTGCCCCAGGAAAATGTATCTTTATTGAAGGTGCGTAAAGGAGAAAGTAAAACCATGCAGATTGGAATTTTTAATAATTCGGGGAAAGAGGCTGTTGTGACTTTTCAGGGATTGCCTTCCCATTTGCAGATGAAAATCGAGCCTCAAAAGATCGGCAACCGGGAGAAGGGTATGATTACAGCTACCTATAATACGGCTCAGCGGGGAGAGTACGGTTTGAACGAAGAAGAAGTGACGATGCTGGTAAATGGTAAGAAGTTTATTTTGCCTGTCACCGTCTATGTGGAAGAGGATCTGAGTAAAGCCGATCCGGCAAAAGCTCCGGCTATCGATGCCGATAAGAAATATTATAATTTTGAAAAAACTTCTTCCGGACAGCCTGCGTCTTATACTTATCAGGTGAAAAATACCGGGAATGCCCCCATGCAGATTCACCGGATTTATACGAACGACAAGCGGGTGGAGGTGGAAGTTGCCAAAAAACAATTACAGCCCGGGGAATCGGTTCCGGTGACGGTAAAAACTAAAATCGGGGCAGAAACGGGTAAACTAACCTGCCTGATCAGCGTAATAAGTAATTGTCCGGTGACACCTGAATTTAATTTGCGTTTTTATGGAGAGATCGACTGAAAACGGGTGAGTATCGAATTGAAAAATTAAAGTATGAAAAAACATATCCCCAATTTAATCACGTCTTTGAACGTTATTTCCGGAACTTTGTCCGTGTTTATGGCAATGTATGGCCGGATGGAATTGGCTGCCGTTTTGATTCTGGTGGCTATGGTGTTCGATTTTTTTGACGGGATGGCTGCCCGGCTGTTGCATGTGAAGTCGGAAATGGGAAAAGAACTCGATTCTTTGGCAGATATGGTGAGTTTTGGTGTTGCTCCGGCGATATTGGCTCATTTCCTGATTAAAATGACATTGTTTGCAGGGGTGCCGGGTGATTTGGAGGATTTGCCCGTGAGCCAGCAGGTGTTGCTTTTCAGTCCTTTACTGATTCCTGCTTTTTCTGCTTATCGTTTAGCGAAATTCAACCTCGATCCGCGGCAGGCCATGTCTTTTATCGGAATGCCGACTCCGGCAAATGCCCTTTTTTGGGTTGGACTGATTTTCGGCTTTTTTTATGCCCAGGATATATATATCACGTTGTTCGACAGCATCTGGACATTGGTTTTGTCCGTTGTGATCTTATCGGTGTTGCTGGTATGCGAAGTGCCGATGTTCTCTTTGAAGATAACCGGTTTCGGCTGGAAAGAAAATAAGGTCAGGTATTGTTTTTTGGGCAGTTTAATTGTTCTTACCCTGGTTTTGGGTAAAGCTATGGTGATGTTTGCTATCCCTTTGTATATTCTTTTTGCTGTGATGGAGGCGTTGTTGAAGGCGGCCACTACTACCAAATCAGATCGTTGAGCGGATCATAATCCACATAATCCTGCTGGGGGGAAATTACCGAATTGTAGTTCGATTCTGCTTTCCCGGCCGGTTTAACAGGAAGGGTGGGCTGTACGGTGGTTGTATTTGTAATTATTCCCACAGAATCCTCTGTATTGAAATTGAAGATATCCATTTGTAGGATCACGGCGACTCCTGCAATTCCTGCTGCTGCCAGTCCATATTTTAATAGACGGTGTAGAAAAGTGCCGGAATTATTAATGTAGGCTGCCGGAATGTCGGGCACTCTCGTTGTGGTGGGAATGCTGATCTGTTTTGGGGTTGACTTACTGTTGTCATTTGCAGCCACCGGTTCCACGGTAATAGCTTCCATTCCGAATGCTTCCGAGAAAAAATTGTTTTTCCCCGGTTCGAATATGATGTTGAAACGCCGGTCGGTGAAGAATACGCCTATATCCCCGAATACTACCCGTTGTTTTTGGTTTAAGCGGATTTTCAGGTCTTCACAGAATAAGATCAGTTGCTTGGCTGCTTTATCATAACCGATATTTTCTTTATCGGCGATCCAGTTCACCAGCAATCCGTCGTTATGCGTCAGGTTACGATTAAAGAGAATATCTTTTCCCGGCGGACAAATCACACCGCTGTCCGCGTCTATGTATGCACTTCTGTAATTGCATATAAAACCTCCGAAATCGGGGATTATCACACAATCGTGCAAAAATAGAAGATCCGATATATAATCTATAAACTTGTGCATGCTACAAAAGTAAAAAAAATAGAATGAAAATCAATATGCATACGTTGGAAATTTGTAATCTTTTTTTAGCCCTCTTGTTCAATAAGTTATGGGAGTTAATAAATTTTTTAAGAAAGTTGTCCGTTTCTTGGAAAAATTCGTATTTTATTATTTACTTTGTAGAGTGGTAATGTGAGAGAGAAAAGCTAATAATATAAACTTTATACGCATGAAAATTTTTGTAACAGGTGGTACCGGGTATATCGGTTCACATACGGTTGTTGAATTGCAACAAAGCGGTTTCGAAGTGATTATCGTCGATAATCTGTCAAATTCAAATATCGGAGTTTTGGACGGAATCGAGAAGATCACAGGAATCCGTCCTGAGTTTGAACAATTTGACCTGACAGATGCTGTTGCTGTCCGCGATTTTTTTGGACGTCACCGGGATATTGAGGCTGTTATTCATTTTGCAGCGTTGAAGGCTGTGGGAGAATCTGTCCACAAGCCGTTGGAATATTATCAAAACAATCTGAATTCCCTGATGAATGTATTGTCTTCCATGCGGGAATTCGGTGTGCGCAATTTGGTGTTCTCTTCTTCCTGCACGGTTTACGGTCAGGCAGATGTGCTTCCTGTAACAGAAAAAACTCCGCGTAAAGAAGCTGAATCTCCCTATGGCAACACGAAGGCGATGTGCGAGGATATTATGCGTGACCTGGCCAAAGCCGATCAGAATATGAATTTGCTGGCTTTGCGTTATTTCAATCCGATCGGTGCTCATCCTTCGGCTTTGATCGGCGAATTGCCTAACGGAGTGCCTAATAACCTGATTCCCTATCTGACACAGACTGTGGCAGGAATCCGGGAGCAGCTCAGCGTATTCGGCGACGATTACAATACCCCCGATGGCTCTGCTGTCCGGGATTATATCGATGTTGTCGATTTAGCCAAAGCTCATGTGGTGGCTATCCGCCGTTTGCTGGACGGTAAGAATAAGAAGAATTATGAATATTTTAACATCGGTACGGGAAATGGTGTGTCTGTGTTGGGATTGATTAAAGCTTTTGAAAAGGCTACCGGTGAAAAAGTGAATTATAAAATCGTAGGACGCCGTGCCGGGGATATTGAAAAAGTATGGGCCGATACTACTTTAGCCAATCAGGAATTGGGTTGGAAGGCAGAGCAGCCGCTTGAAGTTACTTTGGCAAATACCTGGCGGTGGCAACAGGTTTTGGATAAGAAAAAGTGATTTGTCTATATGAGATAAAAAATAGGGTATCTGATAGATACCCTATTTTTGTATGATGTAGCCCCTTTGCGTTGGGAATACGGCTTTATTTTTAGCAAGTTCTGGACTTGTTTCGTTTTCAGGTTTTTGGCTGCCCGGAATTGTGATTTATTTCTTTACAGGAACGGATTCCAGTATTTCGTCGAAAAAGTTGGCATATTCGTCGATATATTGCTCTTGAGTGGAGTATTCAATCAGCGGTTTGCCTGTCTTTTGCGCGTAAGTTTTCAGTTCCGGATCGATTTCATGGCTATTGAAAATAATGCCATCGGAATAATCGAATGCTAATTTATTAACATTGGTATGAGTGGGCTCTTTCAGCACCGATACATCTTTCGCATCGATGTTGTCGTTCAAGATCTTTTTGTGAAAATCTTTATGCAGGCAACCTTCGAATTGATCGTTGTAGGTGGAAAACACGATTTTTGAGTGAGCGAATACCGGATCTTCCTGGTATTCTTTTTTCAGATACAGCGGGACTAAGGCCGTAATCCAGCCCTGGCAGTAGATCAGGTCGGGCGCCCATCTTAGTTTTTTCACCGTTTCGAAAACACCTCTGGCGAAGAAAATAGCCCGCTCGTCGTTGTCCGGGAAAAAAGTTCCGTCATCATCGGCGACAATGTGTTTACGTTGAAAGTAGTCTTCGTTGTCGATGAAATACACCTGCATGCGTGCAGCTTGTATAGAGGCCACTTTAATAATAAGCGGGTGGTCGGTGTCGTTAATGATTAGATTCATTCCCGAGAGCCGGATCACTTCGTGAAGCTGGTTCCGTCGTTCATTTATGCAACCGTAACGGGGCATAAAAGTTCTGATTTCCTTACCTTTTTCCTGAATCCCCTGAGGTAGGAAACGACCGATGTGAGCCATTTCCGATTCCGGTAAATAAGGCATTATCTCCTGAGATATAAAAAGAATCTTTTTTTTCGCCATAACTACATTTCCCAAAAAAAACCATACAAAGATAGTGAAAATTGTTCAGAAATCAAAGGTAGGTTTCCGAATTATAAAAATGTAAGGTTTTGATGGATAGTGGAAAATTATGTTTTTTTTTGTTATTTTTGAAAAAACTTCCGGTATGGCCGAGCATTTGGAATATGGAAAAATGGGAGAAGAAAAAGCGGTGGAATACCTGATACAGAGGGGATACGTGATCCTTGAGCGCAACTGGCGTTTGAAACATAAGGAGATCGATATTATCTGTACGGACGGGGATTTGCTGATTGTCGTAGAGGTTAAAAGCCGGAAAACACCGGAAGAACGTCCCGAAGAATTATTGGATTATAGAAAAAGGCACAATTTATTATGTGCGGGTGAGGCCTATTTAAAAGCTCGCGGAATAGATAAAGAACTGCGTTTCGATTTGGTGTTGGTCACGGGGAGCGAGGGAAAAGTGGAACATATTCCGGGAGCGATCACTATTTTTGATTAACGCCTGGCCGGAGTGACACTTTTGCCATTGTTTTTCGTATATTTCTCTAAATAATGAATTTGTAAATACGAGAAATATGACAAAAATGATAGCTAAATACCTGGGAGGGCTCCGGGTGGAATGTGAGCATTTGCCGAGTGGCATAAAACTGACAACGGATGCTCCTGTGGATAATCAGGGAAAAGGACAGGCTTTTTCACCGACCGATTTATGCGCTGTGTCGCTGGCGGCTTGTATCCTGACCGTATTGGGGATCTATGGAGAAAAACACTACCTCGATTTGACGGGAATAGAGGCAGAAATCTCTAAGGAAATGGCCGATGAGCCTCGCCGGATCGGGAAAATCGATATCGTGGTGAATATGCCTCCCAAAAGTTATTCGCAAAAAGAAAAAATGATTCTTCCGCGGGTTGCAAGCACTTGTGCCGTTCATTATTCTTTGAGTGAGCAAGTGGTTCAGAATATTATTTTTAATTGGAGATAATGGATAAAAAGACCGTTTTTGTTACGGGAGCTACCGGATTGGTGGGTAGTCATTTATTATATTATTTGCTTCGGTCTGGGTATTCGGTCTGGGCTTTGTGCCGGAAATCCAGCTGGATAGAGGACGTTGAAAAAGTCTTTTCCCATTTTCCCGGCGGTGAAAGCCTGTGTCACCGGATAGAGTGGGTGGAAGGGGATATATTGCAGCCGGAAACTTTGGAGGAACCGATAAAAAGAGCGGACTGTGTTTTTCATTGTGCGGCTGTCGTGTCGTTTTCCGGCGGCGATAAAGAACGATTGCGGCATACGAATATACAAGGAACGGAACATATCGCGGCGTTGTGCCTGAAATATAAGGTGCGTCTTTGTTATGTCAGTTCGATTGCCGCTTTAGGGGATGCTGCGCGGGAAGGAGAATTCGTGGATGAAAATACGGAAGAAATCCCGGGACGCCCGCATTCCGAATATTCCCATAGTAAAAGTGATTCTGAAAAAGTGGTATGGCACTATATCGACCGGGGGCTGGATGCCGTGATCGTGTGTCCTTCCATTATTTTAGGGGCAGGAGCTTCTCATAAAAGCAGTTCACAACTGTATGCTACGGCTTCGCGGGGGATACCTTTTTATACTCAGGGAGTTTGCGGTTATGTGGATGTGAGGGATGTGTGCTGCCTGATGATCCGCCTGGCGGAAGACCGGAGTGTAAAGGGAGAACGGTTTGTGCTGAACGGGGGGAATTATTCTTACCGGGAATTGTTTTCGGAAATCGCTAAGGTGAATGGGAAGCGTCCGCCTTATTTTTATATGCGTCCCTGGATTACCGAATCGGTATGGCGGTTGTTGGCTGTGTGGGGCGGGCTGACAGGGCGGAAACCTGCTTTCACGAAAGAAACAGCCCGGTCGGCACATCGCAAATCATTTTATTCCAATCGTAAAATCGTATCGCTTTATCCCGATTTCCAGTTTTACCCTTTATCCGAAACGGTGCAATATATCCGGGAAAACTGGAACGGGTAAAAACGAATCCATATCATTTCATTCCGGTAGAGATGCCTGGACACAATCGGAAGCCGGGAAAAGGCCGGAAGTTGTTTCTGCAAGGCTTTTGCCACTCTCTTACTTTTTATTACTTTTGCATGAAATTGCATTCCGGCTGTGGCTGAAACCCGTTCGGGACATTGCGTCCGGCCTGAGTTTTGCAACAAAAATCATTAAAGGAAACAGATGGATAATCCGTTATTAGAGAAGCTGGAAACATTTTATATCCGTTTTAAAGAGATCGGGCAGTTGATTACAGACCCGGAAGTGATTCAGGATATGGAACGTTATGTGCGCCTGACAAAAGAATATAAAGATTTGGAAGCGATCACCGTTGCTGCCGATAAATATAAACAAGCTCTGGGAACGCTGGAGGAATCCCGTGAGATTCTGGAATCGGAGGAAGATAAAGAGCTGAAGGAAATGGCGGAGATGGAGATCGGGGAACTGACCGAGAAACTGCCGCAAATGGAGCAGGATATAAAAATGCTGCTGGTTCCAGCCGATCCGGAGGATAGCAAGAATGTGATTCTGGAAATCCGGGGAGGAACAGGAGGGGACGAGGCTTGTTTGTTTGCAGGGGATTTGTTCCGTATGTACACCAAATTTTGTGAGCGTAGGGGGTGGAAGATGGAAGTGACCAATGCGAACGAGGGGACTGCAGGAGGATATAAAGAAATTGTCGTGAATGTTTCCGGGAACGGAGTATATGGGATTTTAAAATATGAATCGGGAGTTCACCGGGTGCAACGGGTGCCGAGTACCGAAACCCAGGGGCGTATCCACACATCGGCAGCAACGGTAGCGGTGTTGCCTGAGGCGGAGGAGGTGGATGTGCAGCTGAATCCTGCCGATATCCGTAAAGACACTTATTGTTCGTCGGGACCGGGCGGGCAGTCGGTGAATACGACTTATTCGGCTATTCGTTTGACCCATATCCCTACCGGAATCGTGGTAACCTGCCAGGATGAAAAATCGCAGATCAAGAATCTGGCGAAAGCCATGAAGGAATTGCGGTCGAGAATTTATGCGATCGAATATCAGAAATATATGGACGATATTGCTTCGAAGCGGAAGACGATGGTCTCGACGGGCGACCGTTCTGCAAAAATCCGTACCTATAATTTCCCGCAGGGACGGGTGACCGACCACCGGATTAATTTCACCTTGTATAATCTGGCAGCCGTTATGGACGGTGAAATCGATGAAATTATCGAGAAACTGCAAATCGAAGAAAATACGGAACGGCTGAAAGAGAGTGGTTTGTAAAATCCGGCCGATACAAAAGAATTTATTCATTAAAAATAGATCAGATGAATTATACAGCACTTTTTGAACAGATAAAGAAAAAGAAGTCTTTTCTGTGTGTGGGGTTGGATTCGGATATAGCCAAGATTCCCCAGCATTTGCTGAATACCGGAGATCCGGTGTATGCCTTTAACAAGGCGATTATCGATGCTACGGCAGCTTATACCATTGCTTATAAGCCGAACATTGCATTTTATGAAAGCCGGGGAGTGGAAGGCTGGCAAAGTCTCGAAAAAACGGTGAACTATATCCGGACGAATTATCCGGAGGTTTTCACGATTGCCGATGCCAAACGGGGAGATATCGGAAATACTTCGCAGATGTATGCAAAAGCGTTTCTGGATACCCTGAATTTCGATTCGATCACCGTAGCTCCGTATATGGGTGAAGATTCCGTTACGCCGTTTATTAAATATGAAGGGAAATGGGTGATTTTGCTGGCATTGACTTCCAATAAGGGAGCTTTCGATTTTCAGTTTATGGAAGAGAACGGGGAAAAATTATACGAACGGGTATTAAAAGTCTCTCAGCAATGGGGAGGAAAAGACAATATGATGTATGTTGTGGGTGCGACAAAGGCTGAAATGCTGGGAGGTATCCGTAAAATCGTGCCGGATCATTTCCTGCTGGTGCCGGGAGTCGGAGCCCAGGGCGGTAGTCTGGAGGAAGTGGCTAAATACGGTATGAACACACATTGCGGTTTGATCGTTAATTCTTCCAGAGGGATCATTTTTGCCGATACGACGGAAAATTTCGCCGTCCGTGCCGGAGAGGAGGCGCATAAATTGCAGCAAGATATGGAACGCTTGCTGAAAGAAAAGGGAGTACTTTAACCTGAAAGCTTATTTAGAAAGAACTTTGCCGGGGGTGTAGATCTCCTGGTGAGAATATCCTCTGAGTTTTTATCTGTAAAACAATAAAAAAGGCATCCGAAAAGGTGCCTTTTTCTTATTTGGATGATAACAAGCCGGAGGTTCGGGATCGTTTTAGTTTTGGGAAAGCCTGTATTCATGGGGAGCTATCCCTGTTACTTTTTTAAACAGGCGGCTGAAATATTGCACGTTTGAATATCCTAATTTATTGGCTACGATGCTGACGGTGTTGTTTTTATCCAACAGCATTTTCTTGGCTGTTTCCAGCCGTTTTTGCTGGAAGTATTCATATATATTTTTCCCCGTTTCGAATAGTAGTAAGTCGTTAAAATAATGAGGCGACAAATGAAGAAGGTTTGAGCAGTATTCTGCTGAAGGTAAAACACTGTTTTCCAGCCCGCCGGACTGAATATATTCGTCCAGCAGTATATCGGTTTTATTTAATATTACTTTATTCGCCTCGTTCCTGGTGATGAATTGCCGTTCGTAGAAGCGGGAACAATAGTCTAACAGTAATTCTATGTACCGTGAGATTAGTGTTTTGCTATGGCAATCTATGGCGTGTTGCAACTCGTCCCCGATGTTGTACAAACATTCTATCGCTTTTGCCTTTTCGCGCAGGGAAAGGTGTAACGCTTCGTTCAAATGGTAAAAGAAAAAAGTATAGTTTTTTATATTTTCACCCAGCGAAGTACGATAGAGCAAATCGGGATGAAATGCCAGTAGCCAGCCTTTTGGGGGAAGTATTTTATTTTTGTCTATTTTGATCGATTCGCCCGGAGTAAGGAAGATTAAAGAAGCATTGGAATAATCGTAGTATTTGCGCCCATAGAAAGACTCTTCGGTTTGATTTTCTAATAATAAGATTGTATAAAAGTCAAACCGAAGAGTCCGTTGCTCCAAATTGGCTTTCGACAGGTCGATAACACACACTAACGGGTGTAGCGTTTTATACCCTAAGCAGCAATTACATTGATGTACCGTTTCTATATTTAATATGTCTTTTTTCATAAAAGCGCTCTTTTTCCAACAAAGATAGAAGGTTTCATCCTGAGTTGTTCCTTTGTTTTTCTTACTTCCGTAATTGAGGTTATAATATCTGTAATTTGTATAAACCTATGTGCTTTATGATAGAAAAATCGCAACTTGTCTTGTGAAGGAATAGTTGCGATTTTCCAGGTCGTACGAAGCGACTTTATCAGAGGATGATATGGTTTTGTAGCCTGTATTCATTGGGGGTGCATCCTACATTCTTTTTGAACAGACGTGAAAAATGCTGTGCATACTGAAATCCGAGCTCATAAGCGATTTGGGAAATCGGCAGGTTTGTATTGAGCATCCGGTCTTTGGCGAGGTTTATCAATTTAAACAAGATGTGCTGTTGGGCTGTCTTTCCGGTTTCCTTCTTAATCAAATCCCCGAAATAATTGGGAGAAAGGCACACTTTATCTGCAAAGTATTTAACGGAAGGGAAGCCGTTCTTTTCCGGATTCTGATCGAGGAAATAATTGTTCAGTAAACTCTCGAATTGTATTAAAATATCTTTGTTTACCTTGCTGCGGGTATTGAACTGACGTTCATAAAACCGCATGCAGTAATCGAGCAGCAGTTCGATATTTTTGGCAATCAAAGTCTTGCTGTGTCTGTCGATGGCATGTTCCAGCTCCATATTGATTTTTTGGAGGCAGTCGATGATGATTTGCCTTTCTTCTTCGGATATATGGAGTGCTTCATTCACTTCGTAGGAGAAAAAAGAATATCGATTGATGTCCTGTCCCAAAGATGTCCCGCGAATTAAATCGGGATGAAAAACGATGCCTAAAGAGGATGGTTTTACACCTTCTTTCATCTCGATGCCGATCACCTGGCCCGGAGCAAAGCTGACAACCGTCCCTTCCTGATAGTCGTATTGTTTTTTCCCATATTTAAGGTCACCGCATTTCGTCTGCTTTAAGAAAAGTGCGTAAAGTCCCATATTGATACGAATATGATCCACTCTGTTCGTAGCTTTCGTTAAATCTACGATCCCTACCAACGGGTGCATCGTTTCTAAACCGTATAGCCTGTTGTATTGGTTTACCGTATCGATTTTTATTATTTCATCCATTGTATGAAGTGTGTATGAGAAATTGGTTTACGTCATTGAATGAGTTGTCCTTGCTGCAATCTGTATTCATTGGGTGTGCAGCCTACACGCCTTTTGAATAAACGGCATAAATGCTGCGGGTATTGGAAACCCAGAGTATAGGCAATTTGGCTTACGGTTTCGTCCGTTTCCGTTATATGTTCTTTTGCCAGTTCGATCACTTTTTCCTGGATATGTTCCTGAGGTGTTCTCCCGGTTTCTTTTTTTACCATATCCCCGAAATAATTGGGAGAAAGGCACACTTTATCTGCAAAATATTTTACAGAAGGCAAACCGTCCTGCATCGGGTGCTGGCTTTGGAAATATTCTTCTAAAAGTTGTTCGAATTGAGAAAGGGTATCTTTATTAACATTGCTGCGGGTGATGAATTGGCGTTCATAAAAGCGCATGCAATAGTTCAGTAATAACTCGATATTCATAGCGATCAACGCTTTGCTGTGTTTATCTATGGCATGTTCCAGTTCTATGCTGATTTTTTCCAGGCAATCCATCACAATCCCTCTTTCCTGATCCGATAAATGAAGAGCTTCGTTTACGGCATAGGAAAAGAACGTATAGTTTTTTATGTTTTTCCCCAAAGAAGTTTCCCGGATGAGGTCGGGGTGAAAGATAACGCCATAAACCTGCGGACTTACTTCATCCTCCAGGGTTTCTACTCCGATGGTCTGGCCGGGGGCAAAACAAACGATCGTCCCTTCCTGATAGTCGTATGACTGGCGGCCATATTTAATATCACAGCTTTTGGTTTGTTTTAGAAAAAGTGCGTAAAGACCATAAGTCATCTGTATGTGATTGACTGTTTTAGTCGCTTTCGTAAGATCGACGACACTGACCAGTGGATGTAGCGTTTCGAGTCCGTACAAACTGTTATATTGGTCTATATTTTCTAATTTTATTATTTTATCCATAGACGTAAGTATTTGAATCATAGCAAAGATATAAATAATAATCATTCTTTTTTTACAGGATTGCCCGAATCTGTAATTGGGGTTATCATATCTGTAATCAAGGTACAATTTTTATAAGTGTCCATGCTTTAAAAATCGATCTGTTTTTTTGTTTTTCTGTGTCGTGCTTCGGAATACCCGAATGGCAACTTCTGTAATTGGGGTTATCATACCCGTAATTTATCTACCCATGTGAATTGTTTGCCGCTCTATCTTTGTGGTGTAGAAAACGGGAATCATAAAGATGTCGATTAATTATGAAACAAAAAAGTAAATTAAAATTCAGTCCGGGCGGGTTACTTGTGTTTATTCTCACAGTCGGCGTATTCGGGATTATCAATACCGAGATGGGAGTTGTGGGAATTTTACCGCTGATTGCCGAAAATTTTCATGTCACAGTACCCGAAGCAGGCTGGACGGTGGGTGCGTTTGCCCTGGTCGTGGCCGTTTCGGCTCCGGTCACTCCGTTATTGTTTTCGGGAGTAAACCGGAAGAATGTGATGTTGCTGGCCCTCGGACTATTTACCTTGAGCAATATTGTCGCCATGTTTACTTCTAACTTTACGATTTTATTGATCACGAGAGTGCTTCCGGCTTTTTTACATCCGGTATATGTATCTATGGCTTTTACGGTAGCGGCGGCTTCCGTCGGTAAAGAAAAAGCGCCCAAAGCTGTGGCTAAGGTATTTATCGGGGTGTCTGCCGGGATGGTGCTGGGAGTGCCGGTAACCAGTTTTATCGCCAGTGAAGCTTCATTTTCTATGGCAATGCTGTTTTTTGCAATAATAAATGCTCTGGTGTTTGCGGCTACCGTCCTGTTTATTCCTTCTATGCCCGTTAAAGAAAGATTATCGTATGGTGCACAGCTTAGCGTGTTGAAGAAAACGGTTATGTGGCATTCTATTATTGCGGTGACATTGATTAATGGGGCCATGTTCGGATTTTTCAGTTACATGTCGGATTTTCTGAAAAATGTAACCGGGGTTTCTTACCATGTTATCAGTACGATATTGCTTATATACGGACTGGCTAATATTTTCGGTAATATCCTGGCCGGGAAACTCCTTTCGATGAATGCTACCCGGAGTATTGTGATTATTCCTTTCGTTCTGTTGATTTCTTATATCGGTTTGTTCCTGACAGGCGAATGGATTTCAGCGGTGACGGCGATCGTTTTTGTCCTGGGAGTTCTGGCCGGTATCGCCAGTAATAATATGCAGTATATGATTACGGAGGCGGCTCCCGAAGCTCCCGATTTTGCCAATGGATTATTTTTGACTTCCGCTAATCTCGGAACAACAATGGGTACGGCTGTATGCGGAGTGTTTATTACGGAGATGGGTACGCGTTATTCCATTTTCGGGGCCTTGCTTTTCCTTGTCGTAAGCCTTGTATTTGTTTATTTTAGGATTCGTATGGTTCGATCTCAGAAAACGATTAAAACCCTACTCCGATGATAAATGCAATGAATACAGCAGGTTTCAGCCCTATACGGCCGAAAGAGCGTTATATTATTCTGGATGCTTTGCGGGGATTGGCTTTATTCGGGATCTGCCTGGCAAATTTTCCTGAATTTTCCCTTTATTCCTTTTTGAAGAGTGACGTGGCGGCAGGAATGCCGACTGCAGGGATCGACTGTGTAATCCGCTATCTGCAATACATATTCATAGATGGAAAATTCTATACGCTGTTTTCTTTGTTGTTCGGAATAGGTTTTTCTATCCTGATTTCGAATGCCATACGGAAACAGGCCGACGGATTTCGTGTTTTCTATCGGCGCATGGGGATTCTGCTGGTGATCGGCTTCCTGCACCTGATGTTTATCTGGAGCGGAGATATTTTGGTGCTTTACGCCTTGATAGGTCTATTTTTACCTTTATTCCGAAATGTATCTAACCGGGGACTGCTATTCACTTCGGCGGTGTTGTTACTGTTGCCGGTAGGGGTGGATGCTTCGACGGCGTTATGGGGTATCGATCTTTCGGCTCCGGTGGTCCGCATTCAGCAATATTTTTGTGGGAAATACGGTATTACCGATGCAAATTTTGCATATTGGTTGCGGGATGCGGATGCTTATGCAGATGTTTTTAAATTTCTGATACAGGGTGCATTTGTACGTATGCAGGAGTTTATCGATGGTAACCGTGTTTTTAAAGTAATGGGCTTGTTCCTGCTCGGTTTTTATATGGGCAGAAATCGCCTGTATGCCCGGCTCGATGAACACAAACAACTGTTGAAACGGGTGTTTGTTTATGGTCTGGCTATCGGGTTGCCTGTTTCCGTTTTTTATGCCCGGAGCGCTTTGAATGATTATCCCTATGGCCTGGTGGGACATTCCGTCTTATATGCTGTCGGTGTGTTCCCGTTAGGGTTGGCTTATGTGGCCGGATTTTGCCTGTGGTATCTTCGCCGGAAAGAAGGGAAGGTTTTCCGGCTGCTGGCTGTTCCGGGAAGGATGGCTTTAACCAATTATATCGGGCAATCTGTGTGGGGAATGGTTATTTTTTACGGTATAGGTTTGGGCTGGGGTGCCGGTATGGGATTATTGTATGTCGTGCTGATAGCGACGGGCGTCTATTTCATGGAAATCGTATTTAGCCGCTTCTGGCTGCGTTATTGCCGGTTCGGCCCATTGGAATGGATTTGGCGTACACTGACTTATGGGAAATGGTTTAAACTTTTAAAATAAACAATTATGGCTAAGAGAGTATTGATTTTATCATCCAGCCCGCGCCGGGGTGGAAATTCCGACACACTTTGCGATGAATTTATGCGCGGAGCCGTCGAGGGAAACAACGAGGTTGAAAAGATTTTTTTACGGGATAAGACGATTCATTATTGTACGGGTTGCAGTGTATGCAGCCTTGAAAAGAAACCTTGCCCGCAAAAGGACGATGCTGCCGGAATTATAGAAAAAATGCTGGCTGCCGACGTGATCGTCATGAGCACTCCGGTTTATTTCTATACCATGAGTGCACAGATGAAAACGTTGATAGACCGTTGTTGCGGGCTTTATACTGAAATGAAAGATAAGGAATTTTATTTTATCGCCACGGCAGCCGAAGACGACCGGAAACTATTGGAGCGTACGATCGATACTTTTCAGGGATTCCTCGATTGCTTGGAGAGACCGGTGATAAAGGGGGTTATATTGGGAGCAGGGGTTTGGCATGTGGGTGAGATAAAGGATAAGCCGGCTATGCAGGAAGCTTATGCAATGGGAAGAAAAATATAAAATCGAGTAAAATTAAAAAACAAATCTATGAGTAGTTTTAGAATTTATATTCCTACCCGCACCTTGTTCGGTGCCGGAATGGTAAAAGAACTTCATCGGCAACAACTGCCTGGGAAGAAAGCGATGATAGTCGTTTCTAACGGTCGTTCGACAAAGGATAACGGCTATCTGGATACGGTCGGATCGGAATTGAAGCAGGCTGGGATAGAAGCGGTGGTGTTCGACCGGGTGGAAGCCAATCCGTTGAAATCGACGGTTATGGCCGGTGCGGCTTTCGCTAAAGAGAACGGCTGTGATTTTGTTGTTGCTTTGGGGGGTGGGAGTGTGATGGATGCGTCCAAAGCAATGGCATTTATGGCAACCAATCCCGGAGATGTATGGGATTATATTTGCGGGGGAACAGGGGGTGGACGGACGATGCAGAGCAAGCCTCTGCCGTTGGTGTGTATTACTACGACAGCCGGAACCGGTTCGGAAGCCGACCAATGGGGAGTTATTACCAACGATGAAACCCATGAAAAAATCGGATTCGGTGGATATGATGAGTTGTTCCCTGTTTTGTCTGTCGTCGATCCGGAATTAATGAAATCCGTTCCTCCGAAGTTTACGGCTTACCAGGGATTCGATGCCTTGTTTCATTCTACGGAATGTTATATCTCTAAAACAGCCAGCCTGATGAGCGATATGTATGCACAGACCGCTATCGGGAATGTGGCAAAATACCTGCCGCGAGCCGTGAAAGACGGGAACGATGCGGAAGCCCGCGAGCGGGTTGCGTTTGCCAATAACTTATCGGGTGCGGTGATGACTTTTTGCAGCACGACGGCCGAACATTCTTTAGAGCATGCTATGAGCGCGTATCATCAGAATCTTCCGCATGGTGCCGGATTGATTATGATCTCTAAGGCGTTTTACGAATTCTTTATAGAAAAGCATGCCTGTGACGAACGCTTTATAAAGATGGCACAGGTTATGGGTATGCCCGAAGCCGATAAACCCGGGGATTTTATTACCATGCTGGTGAAGTTGCAGCAAGATTGCGGAGTGGCCGACCTGAAAATGAGCGATTACGGTTTTACTCCCGATGAATTCGATACGCTTGCAACGAATGCCAGAGAAACAATGGGCGGGTTGTTTCTCGCTAATCCCTGTGAATTGGGACATGCGGATTGTGTAGAAATATTTCGTAAATCTTTCCGTTAATTCGTTACGGGGCTCTGCCGGTTGTCCGTCCGGATAATTTTGGCGGATGCCCCGTTTTATATTAGATTGGCCGGAACAGGGGAGCACTATTCGATTGTTCGTTCTTTTTCTCTTTTCTCATTCTTTACCGGAATTACATAGATCTTTTTCTTTTTTTCTATTCTGTGAAACAGTTCCTGTGTCTCTGGCATTGGGCGTTGCTTCCGGGATATTTTTATAAAACAGGTAAAAATAAAATAACCTGTAATTGGGGTTATGATGTCTGTAATCCATCTACAAAGGATATGTTTCTTCTGCCATACATTTGTAATGTAGAAAATAGATAATCAATTCTTTAATCATTAAAACAAAGAAGATATGAAACGAATATTATTATTAACGACGATGTTTTTTATGCTGCTTGGCATAGCGGCAGCTCAACCGCAAGGTGGTAAAGTTTTTCCGGCAAGCAGTAAAGTGACCAGTCAAAAAGTGTCGTTTTACAACCGGATGGGAGTTCAAATTGCAGGTGACCTTTATTTACCGGAGGATTTCGACCGGACACGGAAGTATGCCGCCATTGTCAGTAGCCATCCTTTCGGTGGGGTGAAAGAGCAATCGGGTGGTCTTTATGCCCAAACGATGGCCGAACGCGGTTTTGTGGCTTTGGCAATAGACCTTTCTTATAATGGCGAGAGTGGAGGACAGCCGCGCCATATTGCAACTCCTGAAGGATACGTGGAGGATTTGAGTGCTGCGGTGGATTTTATGGGCACACGTCCGTTTGTGGACCGTAATCGTATCGGGGTTATCGGTATTTGCGGCAGCGGTTGCTTTGCCGTGAGTGCGGCGGCCGTCGATCCGCGGATCAAAGCCGTGGCGACGGTGAGCATGTACGATATGGGACGTGCCAACCGTCAGGGATTGAACGACGTGATGACCTTGGAACAGCGCAAGGAATTATTGAAGCATGTCGGAGAGCAGCGCTGGAAAGAGTTTGAAGGGGCTCCGGCCGAATATGTCGTGGGAACACCTGAGAAGCTGACTCTTGAAACCGATGCCGTCGGCCGTGAATTTTTCGACTATTACCGGACTCCGCGCGGACAGCACCCGAGCTCGACTACGGCCACTTCTCTGAACAGTGTGCCGGCATTGATGAATTTCTTTCCGTTCGCCAATATCGAATTGCTGTCTCCGCGTCCGGTGTTGTTCATTGCGGGGGAACATGCCCATTCGCGTTATTTCAGTGAAGATGCTTATAAGCTGGCTTCGGAGCCAAAAGAACTTTATATCGTCCCGAATGCAGGCCATGTCGATCTTTACGACCGGACAAACCTTATCCCTTTCGATAAGCTGGAGTCGTTCTTTAAAGAAAATTTGAAGTAATATTTCTCTTTTATGAAACGTTTGATGGTTTTGTGTGGGCTAATCGTGATCGGTTTGGCTTCCTGCGAAAACGACAGTGTGAAAGCTGCGGAACCAGTGGTGGATACTACCCGGCGATTGAAAATCGTAGTCGGCGACCGGGTATTGACCGCTGTGTTGTATGCTAACCCGACTGCCCGGGATTTTGCTTCCCGCCTTCCATTAACGGTCGATTTGTCGGATTACGGCGGTGCGGAGAAAATATTCACTCCCTCACCGGCTCTGACGACGGACGGTTCGCCGTCGGGACTGGTTCCCCGGGCCGGGGATATTACGGTGTATGCTCCGTGGAGGAATATTGCCATTTTTTACCGGAAAGGAACGTCGTCCGGTTCGTTGATTCCTGTGGGGCGTATTGAAAGCGGGGTGAATGTTTTGGAAGTTCCCGGTGCGATAAAGAATGTCAGGTTTGAACTTATAGATGTGAAACCTTAAAAGGCAAGGTAATGAAATATTATTTTATGAGTGTTTTGGTACTGTTGGTGTTATCGGTAGGATTTATTTCATGCAGTACAGACGATCCCGAACCGGCTCCGGATAACGAGCAGCCGATTCTTCCTGAAACTCCCGGTAATTCCAACGGTGAGGAGTCCTCCGGTAATAATAATCCCGGTAACTCCGGCAACCCGAATCATCCCGGCCGTCCGGATCCGCCTGTCGATCCGGGTAATAACAACGAAGGTAATCATAACGACGATAACGATCCAATGGGTAATCGGCTTTATATCCGGGTGGGCCCGGTTACGTTCACAGCTACGCTGGAAAACAATGCCGCCGCCACAGCATTTAAGGCTTTGCTGCCTATAACGGTGAATATGTCTGAATTGAACAGGAATGAAAAGTATTATTATTTGCCGGGCAGCCTGCCTTCGGCGGCCTCGAATCCAGGAACTATCCGGACGGGCGATTTAATGCTTTATGGTTCCGATTGCCTCGTGCTTTTCTATGAGACTTTTTCAACATCTTATCGTTATACCCGCCTCGGAGCCGTGGATAATCCATCGGGACTTGTTTCTGCTCTCGGTTCCGGCAGCGTGACGGTAACTTTTGAACAACAATAATACTTTTCGTGCAAAAAAAAACGAAACGACGGCTGATAGAAAAATAAGTAATAATCTTAAAATAACAGAACAATGGAACAAATTAAAAATGTACATTATGAAGGTGAACGTCCTTTGTTTGCTACTCGTGACCTTTATTTGGAGAATGTGACGATTCATACCGGAGAATCGGCATTGAAAGAATGTAAAAATATCGAGGCGGTAACTTGCCGTTTCGAAGGGAAATACCCTTTTTGGCATAATGACGGGTTTGTCGTGAAGAATTGCTTCTTTACAGAGGGGGCGCGTGCCGCTTTGTGGTATTCCAAAGATTTGCAAATGACGGATACGATGGTGGAAGCTCCGAAAATGTTCCGTGAAATGGACGGGATCAGGTTGGAAAACGTACAGTTGCCCAATGCGCAGGAAACCCTTTGGCATTGCTGTAATGTGGAATTGAAAAATGTACAGATCGATAAGGGGGATTACCTGTTTATGCACGGTGAAAATATCCGGATCGAGGATTTTACTTTGAACGGGAACTACTCTTTCCAATATTGTAAACAGGTGGTGATCCGGAATGCCCTGATCAATTCGAAGGATGCGTTTTGGAATACGGAGAATGTAACCATATACGATTCTGTATTGAACGGCGAATACCTGGGCTGGCACTCTAAGAATTTGCGTTTGGTCAATTGTAAGATTTCGGGAACACAGCCGCTTTGCTATGCAACCGATTTGATTCTGGAAAACTGTATTATGGCAGACGACGCTGATCTGGCTTTTGAACATTCCAGCGTGCAAGCCACGATCAACAGCTCTGTGCACAGCGTGAAAAATCCCCGCAGCGGTAGTATTACGGCTAATAGCTTCGGCGAAGTCATTATCGACGGTAATATTAAAGCACCGGGAAACTGTGAATTGAAATTGTGGGATAATACAACCTGTTTTAATCAATGAAATACGATTTTGATGAACCGGTTCCGCGTAGGGGTACTAATTCCTATAAGTGGGATACGGTGAAAGATGAAGATGTCCTGCCTATGTGGGTTGCCGATATGGATTTCCGTACGGCTCCCGCTATTGTCGGTGCATTGCAGAAACGGGTGGAACACGGTATTTTCGGTTATACGAAAGTTCCGCCCGCTTATTATGAAGTGGTCATAAATTGGTTTAGGAGGAGGCATGCCTGGCTGATCGAGAAAGAATGGATCGTTTATACAACGGGTGTTGTTCCGGCGATTTCGGCTATCGTTAAGGCGTTGACCGTTCCGGGCGACCGGGTATTGGTACAGACTCCGGTTTATAATTGTTTTTTTTCTTCCATTCGGAATAACGGTTGTGAGGCCGTCGCCAATCCGTTGATATATGCAAACGGAACTTACCGGATCGATTATGACGATTTAGAACGGAAAGCGGCCGATCCGAAGGTGAAATTATTATTGCTTTGCAATCCGCATAATCCGGTAGGGCGGGTATGGACTCGGCAGGAACTGAGGCGTATCGGTGAAATTTGCATTCGGAACCGGGTGTTGGTCGTGGCGGATGAAATTCATTGTGAGCTGGTTTTTTCAGGGCATGTTTATATTCCTTTTGCTTCAATTTCGGAAGATTTCCGGGAACATTCCGTGACCTGTATTTCGCCCAGCAAGGCATTTAATCTGGCCGGGTTACAGATTGCCAATATCGTGGCTGCCGATACCGATATACGAATGAAGATAGATAAGGCCATCAATATAAATGAAGTTTGCGACGTGAATCCCTTCGGTGTGGAAGCTTTGATAGCCGCTTACAATCGAGGTGAAGATTGGCTGGAAGAATTAAAGCATTATTTGTCTGTGAATTATAATTACCTGAGAGCTTATTTCGACGAATATCTTCCGGAATTTCCCGTGGTGATGCTGGAAGGAACTTATTTAGTGTGGGTGGATTGTAGGGGGGTAGGACTGTCTTCGCGGGAAATTGCGGATATTTTGCTGGAAAAAGAAAAGGTCCAGGTGAATCCGGGGAGCTTATATGGGGAGGCCGGAGAGGGTTTTATCCGCCTGAATATAGCATGTCCCCGGGAAAAATTGATTGAAGGATTGAATCGGTTGAAACGAGGCTTAAAATCATAAGGTACTGACAAAATTAAAGTTCGGTGCGCACTTGCCGTAACGTGTTATTAAACAAGAAAACGAGTATGGGAAAAGGGAATAAAGCGAGCGGAAATAGGACAGGAATTATTATTGCCTATTTTCTGATTTATGTGGTTTGGGGCTCTACCTATTTTTTTATCGGTGTGGCACTGAAAGATTTTCCGCCTTTTTTGCTCGGGGCGTTACGGTTTACGGCTGCCGGATTAATTCTTCTGAGTGTATGTTATTTGCGTGGAGAGCGGGTGTTTAAGAAAAGCTTGGTTGTACGTTCTGCCATTAGCGGGGTTGTTTTGTTGTTTGTGGATATGGCGGTGGTCATGCTGGCCCAGCGTTATGTCACCAGCAGTTTTGTCGCTATTATCGCTTCTTCGACGGCGCTTTGGATATTATTGCTGGACGCTCCCGGGTGGAAATCTAATTTTCGTAATTTTTTTACCCTATCGGGAGGGCTTGTCGGCTTTGCGGGTGTCGTGATGCTTTATTTGGAACAGCTGCATGCGGAATGGCTTTCCCCGTATAGCCGATGGGGATTTTTACTTTTGGTTTTCGGGTGTATTTCTTGGGCGCTGGGGTCGTTATATGCCAAATATCGTTCTTCGCAGGAAGAGGAAGTAAATGCCTTTGCCGGCTCTGCGTGGCAAATGCTTATTGCCAGCGGCATGTTTTGGTTGTGTGCCGTAGTGAGGGGAGAGTTGCCGGAAACGGATTTCAGTAGAGTGTCGGCCAATAGCTGGTTCTCGTTGGCTTATTTGATTGTTTTCGGCTCATTGCTCGCTTATTCGGCTTATGTGTGGCTGTTAAAAGTCCGCCCGGCTACAGAAGTGGGAACGCATGCTTATGTCAATCCGTTTATTGCAGTGCTTTTAGGTGTGTTTTTAGGGGATGAACAGGTTAGTTTTGTTCAGATCACCGGTTTATTTATTATTCTGCTGGGGGTGATGATGATCGGGAGGCAGCCTAAGAAACAACCGGTATAATATATAAATGTTTTCGCCTTTTTCTGTGAGCCACAGTAATCGCGGCGATCTTATCTTTATCTTTTTTAATTTTTATCTTTTCTGATTATTGGGTTTGACAGATAAGGTGAAAACATTCTTCTGCTCTTGAACTTTTGTTCCTGTGATTTTTCGCACATTTTACAGCCTTGTGAATCCGACTTTAATGTAACTGATTCATAAATTCGGTAAAGCCGCCGTCTTTGTCGGCAGCTACGGATTTATAATGGGGTTTGAGACGTTGCGGGGCATTAGCCACTAAGTAGGCCTGTCCGCAAATATCCAGAAAATCGACATCGTTGTAGTCGTTCCCGATCCCGGCGCAATCGGCTGGCGAGATGCTTAATTCCTGGAGCAAAGAAGCACAGGCCGATCCTTTATGGATGCCCTAGGGAAATATTTCAAGCCATATCGCCCGGTTATCTACCGGAGAAGTACTCCGGATGACGGAATAATTTTTTAGATCGTTACGGATCTGCTCCAGCAGGTGGAGTTGTATGGGGTCGAGAATCATAATCAACTGCGTTGCTCCGGTTTGAATCTCTCCGGTGGTCCCGATACAAGTTCCGAATTGGCGATAGGTTTCTATCCGGTGACGAAAATCGTCGTGCAGGGGATAGAGGTCGGTGTAATAAAAATGATGATTATTGGGGATTTCCTGCTGGATCGTGAAATTGATGTTATAATTCCAAAGATACTCCGCCAGTTCCACGGTTTCTTGCCGGGAGAGATGATGAGCGGAAATGATTTTTTTGTCGTTCCAGCGCATAATTCCTGCCCCGGAGGAAAAAACCAAATAATCTATCGGCAAGGTATCCGGTATCACTTTGCGGGCGGCAAAAAGATTGCGTCCGGTGGCGATAATCCGTAACATTCCCTGCTCTCCCGCTTGTTCCAAAGCTTTTACGGTAGCGGAGCTGATCTGTCCTCCATGCGGCAGGATCGTCCCGTCCAGATCGGAAACAATGGCTTTGGTCGTTAAGATTTTATTCATACAATTCGTATGTAAAATAGGGGAGAGGCTCTTTCAGGTAGCATAATACTTTCTCCTGATTCATGCCGTCGAGCGGGTTATGTTCATAGCCGAAAGTGGCTTTGATCCCCATGTTGATGAAATGCACTGCCCTATCCACGGCTTCGGGCAGGCTGTCGCCGTCGAGCAGGCAGCCTGTGATTACACTGGCGAATGCGTCGCCTGTGCCCGGATAAGAAGCCGGAACATAGTCGCTACCCACGATCCAGGTGCGTCCGTCGTTCCGGTTATAGGCAATGGTCGTTACGTTTTTGCTGTTATCCGATGGCGCCGAGGTGATGATTACATACTCCGGCCCGGTTTCAGCCAATTTCTTACACCATTCGACCGTTTTTTTACGGTTTATACCGGAACTGACAGTCTCTCCCAGCAGGAACGCTGCTTCGGTCAGGTTGGGGGTAATCACCTTGGCTTTTGTACATAGTTTGCGCATCCCTTCGATCATTTCCGGATTCATGCCCGGATATAATTGATTATGATCGCCCAATACGGGATCGACAAGGATAAAATTTTCCCGGTTCCCGAAATCTTCAAAGAAGCGGGAAACGATATCCATCTGCCGGACTGAGGCCAGATAGCCGGAATACAGGGCATCGAAATGCAGGTGCAATTCTTTCCAATGGTCGATGATTCCCTGCATTTGATCGGTGAGATCGAAACTCCTGAAATTCTTATATTCGCTATGGGCGGAGAGGATTGCCGTGGGAAGAGGACAAACCTGATAGCCCATATAGGAAAGAATCGGGATGGCAACGGTGAGAGAGGCTCTCCCATAACTGGATAAATCGTGTATTGCGGCTATTTTCTTCATCAATTTTATGGGTTTAGGGAATTACTGCTCCCGGAATTACAGAAATGCTATCCGGCTGCAAATTAAATCTGTCCGGTTTACGCTAAAGGACCGTTTATTCCATACAAAGATAGTGCAAGCCGGGAGCAGAAACAAATTTATTTGGCTATGCCGGAGTACAGCCCGTTTAAACCGGAATTTGTTCGCTGTAAAATAAATTCCATGGTCGATAAATAGGATATATAAGTTTAAAAACTTCCGATCTGTAAAATTCAGCTACGCAAAATCGTTTCCGGAGGTTGTTATGCTTTTGGCGGTTTGATAGAATACGAATTGTGAAAAAAGCAAATTAACCTGTGTAGGCTTATTTTATAGGTGATTTGTTGCTAAGGATTAAAATCGACCGGTTTTCTGTGTTTAATTTTATACTAAATGAAATGATCGTGATTTTTCAAGGGATATAAAGGCGGATTAGGGGTCGTTTCTTAGAAAATACGGTATATTTTCGAAAATATGCTGTAAAATATAAGGGGTGAGATTAGAAAATGGATATTATTTTTTAATTTTGCCCCTTATATTTATGAAGAGCGTTTCAGAATTTTAATTTTCAATTATAGAAATATGGCAAAAATCAGATTTTCTGCACTGGAAGAACTTTCTACCCGTAAGCCGATAGAAAAATCGGAACGTTACCGGGTGTCGGAGATTTTTGGATGCGATGTACTGACTATCGAGAAAATGCGGCAATATCTGTCGATCGAGGCCTTCAAGAAACTTGAAAAAGTGATGTCCGAAGGTGGAGCTATCGACCGGGGATTGGCCGATCAGGTGGCGGCAGCCATGAAAGCCTGGGCGGTGGAAAAGGGAGCAACCCATTACACACACTGGTTTCATCCGTTGAATGGTGCTACTGCGGAAAAACACGACGGTTTCATCGATTTGCAGAAAAACGGAAGTATTATCGAAGCTTTCGACGGACGGATGCTGGTGCAGCAGGAGCCCGATGCTTCCAGTTTCCCCAACGGCGGGATCCGTAATACTTTCGAAGCCAGAGGATATACCGCCTGGGATCCGGGGTCGCCTGCTTTTATCAATAACAATACGCTTTGTATCCCGACGGTTTTTGTGGCTTATACGGGAGAAGCTCTCGATTATAAAACTCCGATGCTGAAAGCTTTGGCGTTGGTCGATCGGGCGGCTGTGGATATTTGCCAATATTTCGATAAGGATGTACGAAGGGTGACCGCTACACTGGGTTGGGAGCAGGAATATTTTTTGGTGGACGAGGCTTTGTTCAATGCCCGCCCCGACCTGAAATTGTGCGGACGTACTTTGATGGGGCATTCGGCTGCGAAAGACCAGCAGTTGGAAGATCATTATTTCGGTGCTATTCCGGAACGGGTGAATGCTTTTATGGACGAATTGGAGTATGAATGCCATCGTTTGGGGATTCCAGCCAAAACCCGCCATAACGAGTGTGCTCCCAATCAGTTCGAATTGGCTCCGATTTTTGAGGAAGCCAATCTTGCCGTGGATCATAACCAATTATTGATGTCCACGATGAAACGGGTTGCCCGTCATCATAAATTCCGGGTATTGTTGCATGAAAAACCTTATAAAGGCATCAACGGTTCCGGCAAACACAATAATTGGTCGCTGCTTACCGATACGGGTGTGAATTTGCTGTCTCCGGGTAAGAACCCGAAATCCAATATGCAATTTTTGGTTTTTCTGGTGGCTACTACCAAAGCTGTTTTGGAACACGAGGCTTTGTTTAAAGCGTGCATTGTGTCGCTCGGTAACGAACACCGCTTGGGCGGAGATGAAGCTCCTCCTGTAATTATGTCGGTATTTTTGGGACAGCAATTGGACGGAATTTTGGACGAGATCGAGGAGAAAGTGAGCGGCAAGAAGATGAGCCCCGATGAAAAGACCGAATTAAAATTGAATGTCGGAAAGATTCCTGAAATCATGCGGGATAACACCGACCGCAACCGTACTTCGCCTTTTGCGTTCACGGGTAACCGTTTCGAGTTCCGTGCCGTCGGTTCGTCGGCCAACTGCGGAGGCGCTATGATCGTATTGAATACGGCAGTAGCAGAACAGCTTGTAGCCTTTAAGAAAGAGGTCGAAACTTTGATCGATAAGGGAGTGAAGAAAGATGAGGCTATTTTTCAGGTGTTGCGCAAATATATCATTGCTTGTAAAAAAATCCGTTTTGAAGGGAATGGTTATAGCAAAGAATGGAAGGAAGAGGCCGAACGCCGTGGGTTGTCGGTGAATAATGATTGTGTCGGCGCGTTGAAAGCTTATTTATCTCCGAAAGCTAAAAAATTGTTTGTAGATAACGGGATATTTACAGAGCGGGAACTGGAAGCCCGGTTCGAGATCAAGAACGAGATTTATCTGAAAAAATTGCAGATCGAATCGAGAGTGCTGGGTGATTTGGCATTAAACCACATTATTCCGACGGCGATCACTTATCAGAATACGCTGATTAATAACGTACAGGGATTGAAGGATATTCTGCCGGATGTGTATGCCGAGGTTGGAGAGGTACAGTTGAAAGCGATCAAGGAAATTTCTTCCCACATTAAAGAGATACGTACTTTGGTGGACGATATGACCGAGGCCCGTAAGGTTGCCAACAATACGATCGGGGGCGAGGTGGAACGTGCAGAGGCTTATACACAAACCGTTCTCCCTTATCTGGATAAGATCCGCTATCATATCGATAAGCTGGAATTGCTGGTAGATGATGAAATTTGGCCTTTGCCGAAATATCGGGAACTGCTGTTCTTTAAATAAGAAAATAACATTAAAAAAATCCGGGAATTTTCCCGGATTTTTTGTTTTATATCGTACGGCGGATTAAAGATATTCCCGATAGGAAAAGTGCTTTAATTCATTTTCAATAACTCTTCTATATGAGTACGGTCGTTCCATAGACGGGGCACTTTATGCTGTCCTCCCAGCTTTCCTTTTTCTTTTAGCCAGTCATTGAACAAGTTGGGACGTGCCGCATGGATGTGAAGGCGTTCCAATGAAAGTAGCCGCTTGGCTTCGTAATCGGAATTGAGTTTTTGTAATTCCCGATCTAAAAGGTCGGCAAAAACTTCCAGGTTTTCCGGAGCATTTTTAAATTCGATCAGCCATTCGTGCGCTCCTTTGTGTTTGTCGTCCATAAATACGGGAGCTGCGGTAAATTCGAATACATCCGCTCCTGTTTCATCGCAGGCAAATTTCAGCGCCTGGGTGGCATTGTCGATAATCAGTTCTTCACCGAAGGCATTGATAAATAATTTTGTCCGTCCGGTGATCTTAAACTTATAAGGTTTGGTCGAGGTGAAACTGATCGTATCACCGATCATATAACGCCACAAGCCGCCGGAGGTGGTGATGATCACCGCGTAGTTTGTATTTGTGACTACTTCTTCCAGCATAAGGGTTCTGGGATTCGATTTTCCCATTTCGCTCAGGGGCATAAATTCATAGTAAATGCCGTAGTCGAGCATCAACAGCATGGCTTCGTCGTCCGGATCGTCCTGCAAACCGAAAAAACCTTCCGAGGCGTTGTAGGTTTCCAGGTATTTCATTTTCGGATCGGGCAATAGCTTTTTGTATTGTTCCCGGTAGGGGGTGAAACTGATGCCTCCGTGAATGAATAATTCCAGATTCGGCCACACTTCGTGGAGATTTGCTTTGCCCGTCCGCTCCAATATCTTATTGATTACGGTTAGAAACCAGGAGGGAACTCCTGCCAGGCAACGGACATCTTCTTTGATGGTGGTTTCGCATATTTTTTCGATTTTTTCTTCCCAATTACTCATGAGCATAATAGAAGAATCGGGAGTTTTCATCATGTTGGCCCAGAAAGGTGTGTTCGAAATCAGAATGGCCGACAGGTCGCCGTACTGACAGTTGTTGTTGGTTTTACTGACTTCGCTACTGCCTCCCAGTGCCAGCGTTTTCCCACTGAATACCTGTGCTTCCGGATTTAATTTGTTGAATACGGCAATCACGTCTTTGCCTCCCCGGAAGTGGCAATCCTCCAATACGGTAGGACTTACCGGAATGAATTTACTTTTTGCATCGGTCGTTCCCGAAGATTTGGCAAACCATTTGATCTCTTCCGGCCAGAGAATATTATTTTCTCCTTCCATTGTCCGTCCGATCAATTCCCGGATATCTTCGTAATGTACCACCGGGAGCCGTTCGCGGTATTGTTCTGCGGTCAGTATGGTATTGAAGTTGTATTTTTGTCCGTATTCGGTGCCTGTGGCTTTGGATAATAAAGCCTGGAGGGTCTCGCGCTGTACTTTTATAGGGTTGGCTTTAAAATAATCGATTTGAGTGAGCCGTTTTTGGGTGAAAAGCGTCAGAAGGGAGTTGATAAAAGCCATAGTTCTGTATAATGTTAATAATCTGCAAGCAGGTTGCCTGTTTTTATATCCCAAAATCCAATTTTAGTTGGGTGTCTGCTAAATTAAAACTTTTTCGATGAAAATCGGTAATTCCAATCTCTTTAATTTTGTTACGATGTTCCTGTGTGGGATAACCTTTGTTTTTTTGCCAGTTATAGCCGGGGAATTGTTCGTGTAGTTTATACATATATTCGTCACGGTGGGTTTTGGCTAAAACCGAAGCGGCGGCGATCGACATGTATTTGCCGTCGCCTTTCACAATGCACAGGTGAGGGATTTCTCCGTATTTTTTGAAACGGTTTCCGTCGATGATGATGTGCTGAGGACGTATTGCCAGTTGGTCGAGTGCCCGGTGCATCGCCAAAATGGAAGCATTCAGGATGTTGATTTCGTCGATTTCGTGATTATCTACGCTGGCGACGGCCCAGGCGAGCGCTTCGCGTTCTATGACAGGCCTTAAAAGGTCTCTTTGCTTTTCGGATAATTGTTTGGAATCGTTCAGCAGGTCGTTCTGGAAATTGTCCGGTAAGATTACCGCGGCGGCAAAAACAGGCCCGGCGAGGCATCCTCTTCCGGCTTCGTCACATCCTGCTTCGATCCGTGTGGTATCGTACTTTAATTCTAACATTGGATGTTTTGTATTAAATTGAGTTACTTCCAGTGGTTAAAATCTGCTGGAACGAAATATTATTTACTACCTTTGCAAAAATAATCATTTTTAATTCTGATTTTCAAATTTCGTGGATTATGTGGTCAAAGGAAGAGGCAAAAGAGTTGCGCGTAAAGTTTTGGAGCGGTTTTAAACGGTATTGCTATAAGCATCGTATCGACCGGAGGTGGGTATTGACGGGGGTAAAGATCAAGTCGGTGCAGCTGAAATTTTATGCGGATACACAGAAAGCCCTGGTTATGTTCCAGATCGACCATAAAAATGCTTTGACACGTTATAAGGTGTATGAAACATTTTTATCTTATCGTAAATTGATGGCGGAAACTTGTGGGGAGGAATTACGTTGGGAAGAGGATTATTTTGGCGTGGGTGAACGTCCTGTGAGTGCCATTTATTTCGAGCTTTCAGGAGTCGATATGTATCGGGAGGAGGATTGGGATAAGATTTATGCGTTTTTTGCGGAAAAAATGGTGTTGCTGGAAGAAGCTTATTGGGAATACCGGGATCTGATCAACGAGCGTTTGAAAGCCGAGTGAACGGGAAGAGTGTATGCTAATCAAAAAATAGGTGTATGAAATATTTTTTTATCGTATGCTGGCTGTGTATAGTTACAATAGCCGGAGCCCAGAAACGGGCAATCCAATTCGAACCGCTTGAGTTTAGAAAAGCTGTTGTAAAGGCAAGGACAGAGAATAAAATGGTATTTCTGAATGCTTATACCACGTGGAGTAAAGGATGCCGGACTATGGCGGAAAAAGTTTTTACGCAAGATCGGGTGGCCGATTTTTGCAATGCTTCTTTTGTCAATATCGAGCTGGATATGGAAAAGGGGGAAGGTTTGGAATTGGCTGAAAAATATGGGATCTCCGCTTACCCCACTTTTTTGGTGATCGATAAGGACAGGAACGAGGTATGCCGGATTTCCGGCGTTATGGATGCTGCTTCGTTTTTGGAAAAGCTGAAAGCCGGGATACATCCGGAAAGTTCGCTGGCTGCTTTGGAAAAACGGTATAAAGAGGGAGACCGGAGTTATGAGTGTGTGTCGGAATATTTAGGGCTTTTGCATAAATCACGTTCCGAACGGTTGAAAGCGGTGGTGGAAGATTATTTTAAGGATATGGAAGTGAAGGAGATTTGCAGCCGGAATAATTGGAGGCTATTCGATACTTATGTAGATGCTACCGATATGCCTCAGATGAAACGGATGGTTGCGCAGGCTGCCGTGTTTAAATCGTTGCTGGGAAAAGAGGAAGCGGAGAGGAAAATGTTTACGGTATATGAACAGGCATTATCGGATTCGCTGGTGAAGGCAGAACAGATAACTCCCGCACGATATAAGGCGTATGGGGAAGAAATTAAAAAAATGAAATTGGGAAAAGAGCAACGGGCGGGGCTTGAAACCCTTTTACAACTGGCTTATTTCAAAAGTTGCCGGATGTATGGAGATTATCTGAAAGCCTTTAATGAAAAGGGAAAGAATCTAACGGAAGTTCAGAGACAGAATGTTGTTTTTACATTACCTTTCTTTGCCGAAGCTCCTGTGGAGCTGAAAGGCCAGGCTATCGAACTGGTGAATAAATTAACCGAGAGCGACCGGAATAGTGAGAAGGGATTATCGCCACAGATGGAACAGGTGTATCGTTATGTGCTCTATAAATTGAACGAAAGTCCGGAACAGAATCAATAAGGAAAGCTGGCGGGGGAGCTGTCGATTCGCTGCCGGATAAAAGAGGGATGATATAAAAGGAAGCTGGGGAATTATTCCCCAGCTTTTTTGTTGTGTTCCACAACTTTCCACGGTTTAACGGAAGTTTTATTTTTGTGTTATTTATTTTATAATCAATGTCTTATTTTATCTCGTTTGTTTTGGTATGCAGATTGTCTTTAAAAAACGTGAAAATGAAATTACAATTTATTAAAACAATAAGCTATGAATAAGATTTTTATTTTTATCGTCGGTGCATGTGTATTTTTCCTGACAGGATGTGTAGAAAAATCACAAAAATATAAAGCTTTGCAGGCACGCGTGGATTCATTGAATGTGGTTTGTACGGCCCAAACGACAGAGATGGACGAAGTTTTTGCCGGATTGAACGATATTTCTGCCGGGATGCAGTCGTTGCGGGAAGCCGAGAATCTGTTGAGCCTTGAGGCTAATCAGGAAAAGAAGGCGGGCACTAAATCCAAAAAGCAATTAGAGCAGTTGAAACGCGATGTGGCTGCCATTTCCGATGCTATCGCTACGTATAAGGAACAGATTGCTAAATTGGAAGGAAAGAACAAAACACAATCTGCCGAGTTTAAGAAGCTGATCGCTAACCTGAATGCCGAATTAGACCAGAGAAATCAAAAGATTGCAGAGATCACGAAGGAATTGGCAGATAAAAACCAGTTGCTGGTGGTTAAGAACGAAGAAATCAATTCTTTGAATCAAAATGTAGATGCTTTGAATAAGGAAACTACCGGACAAAAGGAAACTATTGCAAAACAGGATCAGGCTATCCATTTGGCAAACTACCTGGTAGGGACCCGGAAAGAATTGAAAGAGGCCGATGTGATTTCCCGCCAGGGACTGTTCTGCCCGCCGATCGTGTCTTCACAGGCTCAGAAAGCTAATTTTGTAAATATCGATATTCGCGAGCAAAAATCGATTCCGTTGAATTCAAAGAAAGCGAAAATATTGTCTGCTCATCCTGCTGATTCTTATATATTGGAAGAAGGGGAAGAGGAACTGAAAACGGAAACAGAAAAATATGC
>ENA-UEQO01000709-UEQO01000709.1-human-gut-metagenome-genome-assembly--contig:-NODE-709-length-38060-cov-5.629940_pt1 | contig 38060 bp, 33 predicted proteins | sample MGYA00242938_ERZ507940 | MGnify/ENA primary metagenome ERZ507940 (study PRJEB26167, sample SAMN06115517) | human gut metagenome | host: Homo sapiens | place: China:Chongqing | collected 2014-12-03... | reverse complement strand
TTAATAAATTATGATTATAAATATACGCTATAATTTTAAAATAAAAATATTTAAATAAATAATATTATTAATTGTTCGACATATAAATAACATTGCTCTAATTATCGTCTATTGATAAGATCAAGAGAAATAGAAAATCACACACATCCGTAAATCTCATACAACCAATTATCTTTACTTGTTTTCAATAAACTAAAAACGAAAAGCGATCTGCTTTTCGTCAAAAGATATTCAAACATAACAAAATGTCTCTTAGCTCTAAACAACCGAAGGGCTATCCCTATCACGGAATAGCCCTTCGGTTTTATAAAAACAAAGCTAAAACATTACTTCTTTTCGCCTTCACATTCCTTTTTACAGGCTTTCTTATCTTTCCCGGATTTCACCGTTTCTTTGGCTTTTCCCTCGTTCATTCCCTTTACCGGGATTTCCAGCTTTTCAATCGCTTTTTTGATCCCTTCCGCACTGTTCTTATCCTCACGGAAAGTTACGGTGATTGTCTGTGCGTCCAGATTTACTTTCAAATCTTTCACGCCCTTCTCAAAAGCAATATTCTTTTCTACTTTCGCTTTGCAGGATTCACAATGCATCGTCGCATCGTACACCACCGTTTTTTCTCCTTTTTTCTGAGCTTGTACGGACACTGCCACGGACAAACCGATTACCAATATTAAAAAAAATCTCATCGCTTTCATCTCATTATTATTTTAGAGTTAATAAATTCAATAAATATTTATCAGCGCAAAATACGCTCTCTCCCCTTTTTTTACAACTATTTCCTATCCAAAGCGAACCTGATTCCGATATAAAATTTCCTTCCATGCACGGGCCCCCATATCTTTGAAGAATCGAAATGGCTTCCCCAGGGATCGTCTGCTGCAATAATAGGATTTTTTTGCGTAAAATCCCCGATATTTTCACACCCGGCATAAATACTCCATTTCCGGAAAAATTTACTGATTTGGGCATTCATAATCCGGAAAGAATCGAAATCTCCACCGGAATTTTCCGGTCCATTCCCCGGAATCCTTCCCGGCCCGTTAAACTGCGTAGTAAAATCGAACTGCCATTTTTTCAGATTCGTAGCATAGGAAAGATTAAGCAACCCTTTAGAACGGCTTTGTAAAGGTGCACGCAGCAAACGCCCCCCTATAGTCGTCTTCACATCGTTATACCGATAAGCCCCGGTAACATCCAATCGGGGGATCAACTCATACCTTACCTCTACCTGATAACAGTTAGAATAAGAATCTCCATCCAGATTATAGAAATTTACTTTACCGGCCTCCGTTTCATTATCTGCTATCACCTGCCGCAGGAAGTCTGTGCGATAATAATCCAGATTGATATTCAGCATTCGGTCGAACACTAAAAACTTCCGGTTGAACTGTACTCCAAAATTCCAGGCTTTTTCCATATCCAATCGTTTCAGTTCTCCCGGATTCTCTGCCAATAAACGCCCATTCACATACATGGGAGAGGCCGAAGCCAACAAATAACTATTGTCTGCCAGTACATTGGCCGTACGATAGCCTAAACCGACCGAAGCCTTCAGCATCGTTAAATCGTTCGGAGCATAAGCGATATGAAAACGGGGCGTCACAAACCCATCGTACAAACTATGATAATCGTAACGCAAACCTCCCATTATCGTCAGCTTATCCCAAAAAATTCCGGTATATTGGAAGAAAACTCCGGTAACACTCTCATCCCGGTCGAAATAGGCCGTTTCTGTCTTTTGTTGTGAGGCTACCAAAAAATCATTGAAAGATTCGTCATAAAAATCATGATTAAAAGAAATTCCGGCAGAATACTGCTGATTTTCATTATTTCCAAAGATCGATTGGAAAATGTAATTGGCAAATATCGTCTTTTGCCGCACACCGAAATTTCGCGCCCCGTACCAGGAATCCTGATCATGGTCGGTGTAGTTCACCAGCAAAGCCATACTGGTGTTTTCATATTCGGGCATTAAATACCCTAATTTCAAAAATCCCTCATAACGGCGGGTTTCTATCCCGATACCATACAAATTCTCTCCCCCGTAATTTCCCCGCATACTCTTCTTAATCCCTTTTTGTCCGCCTAAACGATCCTCGTCCAACAGCTTCGCTCCAAACTGAATATTCCATTTATCGGTCTTATATTGCCAGCGATTCATCACATTATACTGCGTTTTCCCCGGCATATCGAGAAATCCGTCATGGTTCGCATCATGCTCCATCGTGAGCCAGTCACCATGAATCAGCAGGGCGGTACTCCACTTATCGTTCAGTAGCAAACTGGCATTCGCATTAAATTCGATCATCCCTTCACTGCTGTAATACCCGTTTACAAAAATCTTCTCACTGTCTCGGGGCTTTTTATAATCCACGCTGATTTGTCCCGCAATCGCTTCATAACCGTTCACAACCGATCCCATTCCTTTAAAAACAGAGATAGCACTCATCCAAGGACCCGGCACATAGCTCAAACCGTAAAGAGAGGATACTCCCCGGAAATTAGGTAAATTTTCAGTCATCATCTGTACATACTTTCCGGTCAACCCCAGTAACTGAATTTGTTTCGCCCCTGTCACGGCATCTGCATAAGCCACATCGACAGAAGCATTGGTTGTGAAACTTTCCCCCAGATTACAGCACGCTGCTTTACACAATTCTTCTCCAGAAATCAATTGTTCCATCAAAGGTCCCCGGGTACTGATGATGGTCGTACTTGCCCGTCCCGTGACTTTCACTTCGTCCAAAGTCTTACCGGAGGTAAGTACCACCTCTATATTTTGTTCGGCAGGCTTCAACTGAAGCGTATCCGATTTATATCCCATATAGCTCACCACAAGCTTATCCGATATGGAATGTCTGGCAATTTTAAAAGCTCCGTCCATATCGGTAACTACTCCGTTTTTCGTGCCGAGCCAATAAACATTGGCTCCGGGTATGCCCATTTTTTCCTCCCCGTTTTGTTCCACAACCCGTCCCTTCAATTCCTGGGCACAAACATCCAGACACACCAATGCCAATAAAGCACCACAAATATATTTTATCATTGAATAACAATACGTTTATATAATTATAACTGAAAATAACCGACAGACAAATCTGTCATTCTTAGATCGAATCAGTTATAAATCAACAACGGTAAGTGCATAATAATTCCGGCGAAGGCGGTATATCCGGAATCGTTTCAGGACGCAAAAAATAATGATCTTCTATATCAGACACATAGATGAGACAATCCAAAACCCTTACACCCGGATAAAAAAATACGATATCCGGCAAAGCGCTTTTCACGATTTGTGAAAAACCGGCAACCTGATAAAAATCATGCCGGAAATTTTCCTGATCCTGGGGGCAACACGTTTTTCCCTGGCAAGGCTCTTCCGATCCGCACCGGCAAGTTTTCTCCTGGGGCAACAACTCAACCTGAAGGTATGTGGAATCGCAACAAATACAAGATAATTGCACGATATTCACACCTATTAAAGCTGTGCTTACAATTAAAAGCACCCAAAAACGTAATATCCCGGAAAGCATATTTACCATATTTTGCAAATATACGATTTTCTATTCATTTCCATACACTTCCGATATTTTTTCATCATCTCCTGCCGGCAGGTCACTTGTCTATGCCGAAAAAAAAGTGTACTTTCGGGACAATTTAATCGGCTACAATAACAAGAACATATCATGAAAGTTAAAAAGATTCTTTTATCTGTCTTGGCGATAGTTACACTCTTTTCCTGTTCCCGGAAAGACCAAATGAAAATCAGCGGGGATATTCAAAATGCCAGTAAGCAAAAAGTATATCTGGAACAATTAAACGTAGATCAGTCTGTCGTAGTCGATTCCACCGAAACCAACCGGAAAGGTCAATTCAGTTTTAAAAGGGAAGTGACAACCCCGACCTTTTACAATGTCCGCATCGGTAAAAATGCTTTTGTCACACTACTCGGAGAACCCGATATGCACATTCAGCTAAAAGGGAATCTCGAAGACCTGAACAATAATTACTGGGTAGATGGTTCCGAAGGATCGCTTTGGCTGAAAATGCTGAACTATCAATTAAACCGGACACGGCAAACGATGGACTCCCTGCGAAATGCCTACAACGCTTTACCCGAGGGAAAGGCTTATGATTCGATTCGCGTACACCTTGAAACGGAGTGGGACACGATAACCGGACGGCAAATCAAATTTTCAAAGGATTTTATCTTAAAACATGCCGTTTCTCCGGCTTCCTATTATGCACTTTATCAAAAATTCGATAACGACAACTTTATTCTGACACCGGAAACAAACCTTCATTCTTACAAAATCGTTGCATCTGCCTTAAAGGCTATGTTTCCGGAATCGCAATACACCAAAGCTATTCTAAAACACCTCGACTTAATCAAAAAAAACGACAACATTTTGCGCCTGCAACAGCTTATCGCCAATAGCGAGACGACGTTACCGGAGATCAAGCTGCCTAACAGCGAGGGCGACACCATTGCCTTGAGCTCCTTAAAAGGTAAATTCGTCGTATTGGATTTCTCCGTACTCGGAGGAGCCGATGGCCGGGCCTATGCTGCCGAAATGAAAAAAGTATATGATAAATTCCGGAATAGAGGAGTGCGGATTTATCAGGTATGTCTTGACCAAAATCGCCTGGCATGGCAAAGGTTGGTAAAACAATATAACATTACGTGGGACTGCGTATGGGATGCCGATGCTCTGCAAAGCCGGATCGCCCGCCGCTGGAATATACGTACGGTTCCGGCCAACTTTATCATCAATCCTAAATATGAAATCGTAGGCAAAGACCTGACAGGCAGAAGGCTGGAAGACCGTTTGAACGATCTATTGAAATAAAACAGAGGGGTTATGGGAAAGAAACAGGAAAATAGAAACGTTCCGGCACAAGAAATCTCATTATCTCTACCCAAAGGGAAAAAAATTTACTTTCTTTCAGACGCCCACCTGGGAGCTCCGGTATTGAGAAACAACCGGGAAAGGGAACTCCGGCTGGTAAACTGGCTGGAAGGCATCCGGCAAGATTGTGAAGCTCTTTTTCTACTGGGGGATATATTCGATTTTTGGTTCGAATATAAAAGGTCGGTACCGAAAGGTTATATCCGTTTCCTTGCTAAAATATGTGAATTTACAGATGCCGGTATTCCGGTACATTTTTTCACAGGTAACCATGATATTTGGGCCTTTGATTATTTACCGCAGGAATGTGGTGTTATTCTCCATACAAAAAACGAATTTTTCAATATCAACAGCAAACATTTTCTGATCGGTCACGGGGATGCTCTTAATCCCAAAGATAAAGGATATTTATTTTTATATTATATTTTCCACAACCGCTTTTTACAAAAAGCATTCCGGTGGGTACACCCCGATCTCGGAATCCTGCTGGCCCAAAAATGGTCGTCCCACTCCCGCCTGGAAAACGGGCACATCGAAGCCGATTCGTTCCGGGGAGAGGAACAGGAAGAAATTGTCCGCTTTTGCCGCGATACTTTGTCCCGTCGGCACTTTGACTATTTCATTTTCGGGCATCGTCACCTACCTATCGATCTTGCATTAACACCCGGTTCCCACTACATCAATACAGGGGATTGGATCACCTATGACAGCTACGCCGTATTCGACGGAGAAAACCTCGAATTAGTGATACAGAAGCAAAAATAATACACCACTCAAACTTTGGCTTTACAGCGTATTTTACAATAAACATTTTTTAATTTTATTTTACCTTCCCTTTGTATTTATGTAAAAAGAGTTTAACTTGGATAGCCTAATTATTCAAACCAGATGCTATGCTAATTAAAGTCTTTGGCGGAGCGGTAAACGGAATCGAAGCCATTCCGATCACCATAGAAGTGAACATTCTTTGTGGTGCAAAATTTATTATCGTCGGACTGCCCGACAATGCCATCCGCGAAAGCCAGCAGCGCATTGATTCGGCACTCCGTGAAATCGGTTCCCGTATTCCCGGTAAAAGAGTGATCATCAACATGGCTCCTGCCGACGTTAAAAAAGAAGGTTCCGCCTATGACCTGCCTTTGGCTATCGGCATATTGGCAGCTAACGAACAAATACCCTCTTCCGAACTAAAAGAATTTATCATTATGGGAGAATTGTCTCTCGACGGGAAACTCGTTCCGGTGAAAGGGGTACTTCCCATTGCGATCAACGCCCGGAGCGAAGGCTTTAAAAAACTGATCGTCCCCATTGAAAATGCCGACGAAGCCGCAGTTGTAGAAGATATCAGCGTTTACGGGTTTTCACACCTCCGGGAAGTCGTTGGCTTTCTGAAAAAGGAACAACATATTTCTCCCATCCGGTTCGATCCTTTGCAAACAACGGAAAAGGAAGAGCTCACCTTCTACGACTTCAAAGATGTAAAAGGACAGGAAAATGTGAAACGGGCATTGGAAATTGCAGCAGCAGGCTCGCACAACCTGCTTATGGTAGGCAGCCCCGGTGCGGGTAAGACCATGCTGGCACGCCGGTTACCTGGAATCTTACCTCCCATGACCATCGAAGAATCACTGGAAACCACCAAAATACATTCCGTTGCAGGCAAACTGGGACGGCACAACGGTTTGATCACTTCCCGCCCGTTCCGCGCCCCTCATCATACGATATCGGATATCGCCCTGATCGGCGGAGGCGTATTTCCACATCCGGGAGAAATCTCGCTCGCTTCCAACGGAATCTTATTTCTGGATGAACTACCGGAATTTAAGCGCTCTGTCCTTGAAGTCATGCGGCAACCTCTGGAAGATCGGAAAATCACGATCAGCCGGGCCAAATGCTGCGTAGATTATCCCGCCAATTTTATGCTGATCGCCTCCATGAATCCCTGTCCCTGCGGATACTATAATCATCCCACGAAAGAGTGTTCCTGCACAGGATCGATGATTCAACGTTATCTGTCAAAAATATCCGGGCCTTTGCTCGACCGTATCGATATGCACATTGAAGTGGTTCCGGTAGAGCTTGACAAAATTACAGGGAACCAGGAAGCGGAAAACAGCCATACCATCCGGGAAAGAGTGATCAAGGCCCGGAATATCCAGACGGAACGCTTCAAGCCCTGGAAAAACATACATTGCAATGCTCAAATGAACTCCACGCTCTTAAAAGAATTCTGTCCATTAGATGAAAAATGTACCGCTTTGCTGAAAATAGCCATGCAGAGATTCGGGCTTTCCGCCCGCGCCTACGATCGGATTATCAAACTGTCGAGAACCATTGCCGACCTGGCCGGGAGCGAAAATATAACGCCCCAGCACATCGCCGAAGCCATTCAATACCGCTCTCTCGACAAAGAATCGTGGGGAAGTTGAACGGATTGCGATTTAAAAGAAAAGAAGAAAAAGGAAAGAAGATTATTATAAATTAAAACCGGGATATTCGATGTTTAAATATCCCGGTTTCTCTATTTTAGAAAAGATAAAATTTTCGATCTCACAAAGAAAAATCCTATATCGAAATCTATAACGACACATTTTCCTCCTTGTTATACCCTGCTCAAAATATCTTCCAAGCCTTCAAAATGATTTTTATAATCTTCAAGGCTACGACGGATTACCTCATAGGCCTCTTCTTTACCATATACATCTGTGATTTCCACTTTATGCTGGCATTCCTCTCCGGGCATATCTTTATAGGTCAGAAAATAATGCCGCATACGATCCACGACCACATGGGGCAACTCCGAAATATCATTATACACGTTATAAGTAGCATCGTGTTTAAGCACTGCTATAATCTTATCGTCCGCCTCATTGCCGTCCAGCATCCGGAACCCGCCGATCGGACGGACACTGGCGATAATATCTCCGTGTGCAATAGTTCTTTCGGTCAGAACACAAACATCCAAAGGGTCACCGTCTCCGGCAATATTCGTCCGGTGGGTTTGCTGCATGCAATATTCCGCCACCAAATCACCACAATAACTTTGCGGGATGAAACCATATAAGGCAGGCACTACATTCGAATATTTTTGAGGACGGTCGATCTTGATATAACCGCTTACCTTATCCAATTCATATTTTACCGTATCGGTCGGGACCATTTCAATAAAGGCCGTCACCACTTCCGGTGCTTGATTCCCCACTTCCAACCCATGCCAAGGGTGAGATTTATACCGTAACCCCATTAAACGAGCTATTGGGTCATTAATTTTATTTCCCATAATCAGATTATTAATTGAAAATGAAACAGAACGTTTCTATTATAAGTTTAGTTTACTTTCTACGTATTCTATTAAAATATGGATGATCTTAATGTGTATTTCCTGAATACGGTCTGAATATCGATGCCAAGGCACAACGATCGATACATCACATTTTTCTGCCATTTGCCCACCGGACTTTCCGGACAATCCGATCACTTTCATCCCTTTCCCATGAGCCGCCTCAATGGCATGCAGGATATTGGCAGAGTTACCGGAAGTACTGATCGCCAGCAACACATCTCCTGCTTTCCCGTGAGCGTCGATGTATTTGGAAAAAACATATTCAAAACCATAATCATTGGCAATACAGGTGATATGTGAAGGATCTGCAATAGCAATAGCGGGAAGTGCTATCCGGTCATTACGGAAACGCCCCGTAAATTCCTCGGCAAAGTGCATGGCATCACACAACGATCCTCCATTTCCGCAGCTAAAGACCTTTCCTCCCGCACGGAACATCTCCGCCAGCATTTCTCCCGCCTGTCCCACCTTATCCAGATTAGCGGAATCCGCCACAAAATCGCTCAACACCTGCAAAGCTTCTCCAAAACTATCTTTTATCAAATCCATCCTCTATAACTAAATTTAAAAGCAACCTCCGGTTATTGCTTGTCGGTCTTCCATTCTACCACCCTGCCTCGTCCCTGTTCCAGCATATGGGCGGGGACTACCGACCGGATTTCCTCACACAATAATTCGATCAGCCTTTGTTTGGTATAATATCTGGAATAAATTACGCTAACTTCGCGTAAAGGTTTATGAGTGCTTAACGCCCTAACCTGCTTTTTCTTGCTTTCGGGCATATACTGCATTGCCAATTCCGGGATCAATGTGAATCCTCCTTCCTTATCGACAATCCGCATCAGGGTTTCCAGCGAATTACTTTCAAATTCGAAAGGCAATCCCTTATGCTGCACTCCCGACATCTCACATAAATTAATCACCTGGTCACGGAAACAATGTCCGTCGCCCAGCATCCAAATATCAGAATTAACGATATCGCTCACTTCGATTTTCTCTTTTTTCAGCAACGCATGATCCGGATGGGCATAGACGAGCATTTCCTCGTAAAACACAGGGCAACACTGAATCTTCTCGTCCGGATAAGGAGTGACAAAAAGCCCCGCATCGATCAGATCATGTTTTAAGCGGCGGATAATCTCCTCCGACACCAATTCTTCCACTTCGACCTTTATCGCCGGATATTTCCGAATATAATGCCCGATAAAGATAGGCAGCAGGTAAGGAGCTAAAGTCGGGATAATCCCTATCTTCAAAGTTCCTTCCACCTCTTGCTTATCCTCCCGGATGATCTCTTTAATCCGTTCCGTCGAAGCAAGCGTCAAACGTGCCTGCTCTACCAATTTAGCCCCGATATCCGTAGGGACGACAGGCTGCCGGGAACGATCGAAGATAATGACTCCCAAATCGTCTTCCAGCTTTTTAATCTGCATACTCAGAGTTGGCTGCGTTACAAAACATTTTTCCGCAGCAGTCGCAAAATGACGGTATTCGTCGATAGCAACGATATATTCTAATTGAGTCAGGGTTATCATTCGGTGAATTTTTCCCAAACTTACTCAAAAAAATCTTTCATTTTGCGAAAGAATCCTTTTTTATTCTCCATTTTTTCCGGCTTCAGGAAAGAACGTTCTTTCAATTCTTCTACCACTTTCTTCTCGTCTTTAGAAAGATTTTTAGGAATCCATACATTCACCTTTACCAGTAAATCACCTTTCCCGTATCCATTCACATCCGGCAGCCCCTTCCCTCTTAAACGCAAAATCTTACCCGGTTGCGTACCCGGCTCGATTTTTACCTTCACTTTACCTTCCAATGTAGGAATTTCCACAGAATCACCCAGCACGGCCTCAGGGAAACCGACGAAAGTGTTATATAACAAATCGTTGCCGTCACGCACCAATTCTTCGTGCTCTTCCTCCTCTATCAATACGATCAAATCGCCATTCACTCCACCCCGGCGTGCAGCATTCCCTTTACCGCCTAAAGACAATTGCATCCCGTCGGCAACTCCTGCCGGTATATTCAATGTGATAACTTCTTCAGAAAGCTGTACTCCTTCTCCGTTACAATGGGAACATTTTTCGTTAATAATCTTCCCTTCTCCCTCGCAGGTAGGACAGGTCGAAGTGGTCTGCATAGCCCCTAATATCGTATTCTGTACTCTCGTGATCTGTCCCGTACCTTTACAGGTCGTGCACGTAGAAAAAGAAGTCCCGTCTTTCGCTCCTGTTCCGTGACAATGAGTGTCGGCAACATATTTCTTTACCTTGATTTTTTTCTCCACTCCGGTAGCGATCTCCTCCAAGCTCAATTTTACCTTCACCCGAAGATTCGTTCCCCGGTTCACGCGGCGTGCGCTACGTCCGCCGCCACCGAAACCACCAAAACCACCAAAACTCCCGAATATATCTCCGAAATGCGAAAAAATATCATCCATACTCATTCCGCCGCCGAAACCGCCGGCTCCTGCTCCTCCTAAACCCGCATGCCCGAATTGATCGTATTTTCTTCGCTTTTCCTCATTGCTCAATACATCATAAGCTTCTGCAGCTTCTTTGAACTTCTCCTCAGCTTCTTTATTACCGGGGTTTTTATCGGGATGATATTGAAGTGCCAATTTACGGTATGCTTTTTTTATCTCTGCAGCATCCGCATTTTTCGATACACCCAGCACTTCATAATAGTCTCTCTTTTCAGCCATTATCGTTATTTATGATTCATGAAAGATTTACGCTTTTCAGCAAAGCCCAACCTCATTTTGTTTTCACACACAGTAATTATCGCACCTAATAACACAAAGCCCGTGCCGCAAGGATCAACTCCTTAAAACACAAGGCTTATTATTCATATCGCAATCCACATTATTCTCCAACAACTACTTTGGGAAAACGGATCACTTTATCGTTCATCATATATCCTTTTTGGATACAATCTACCACTTTACCTTTCAAATCTTCAGAAGGAGCAGGAATTTTTGTAACTGCTTCCTGTAAATCGGCATCAAAATCAGTATGCAGGCACTCCATTTCCTTTACTCCGTTTTGTGCTAAAAAATCCTTGAAATTGGAATAGATCAACTCTACTCCCTCCCGGAGCGAAGGAACATCGGTCGCTGTTTCCATACTTTTCAATGCCCGCTCAAAGTTATCCATCACCGGAAGAATATTCACCAACAACTGTTCTCCGGCGGTTTTGGTCAATTCCATTTTCTCTTTCAGGGTACGTTTCCGATAATTATCGAACTCTGCCGATAAACGCAAATACTTATCGTTCATCTCGACCAACTTTTCACCCAGCTCTTCCAGTTTCTCATCTTTATCGTCTCTTTTTGCAGATTTTTCTTTTTTAGATTTTTCTCCGGCAGGTTCCTTAGGAAGTTCTTCCTGCATTTGTTCTTCCACATGCTGCTGCATCTCATCCGCAGTATCTTCCTTTGAATGCTTATCCTTTACTTCTTTAGACATGATATGATATTTTTATTATTATTCTGTTGATAAAGGTTCTACGTAATTATATCCTTCCCGGATACTATAAAAATTGCTAAAGCAAAATTAAACAAAAACCTTGCCAATACCAAAAGCTGCCACAATGCCCAGATTTTAGCTGACAGAGTGTCATTTCTTCCGTCATTCTGCTTGCCTGTCCTTATATGCTCCAGGATATTTCATCGCTCAAAGTTTCTCGTGGTCAACAAAACTATAATATTCTCCATGTCCGATAATAATATGATCATAAAGACGAATATCCAACAGATCACCGGCCTCTTTGATCTTCCGGGTAATCATTTCGTCCAGCGTACTGGGATTCAGGATACCCGTCGGATGATTGTGGGCCAAAATGATGAAACAGGCTTTCATATTGATGGCTTTACGGAAAAGAAGCCGGGTATCGATGATCGAATTGTTCATACCGCCTGTCGATAACTTCTCGCTTCCCAAGATATGATTGGAATGTGCCAGATAAATCACCCATACTTCTTCATGATCCAAATCACACAAAAAAGGGTTGATATAATGATATGCATCCCGGCTCGAACGAATGAACATCGCCTTCTTTTTCACCTCCGGATTACGCCTTCGTCCCAATTCCACAGCAGCGATCACAGAAGAGGCTTTTGCGATTCCAATTCCTTTGTATTGGTTCATCAACTCCCGTACCCCTACTTGTGCCAACTGGTTTAAATCGTCATTGCAATCTTTAAGGATATGCCGGGCAAGATCGAGTGCCGATTCGTTATCTGAACCGGAACGAAGCAAAATTGCCAGCAACTCGTTCGTCGAAAGCATCGACACGCCTTTTTGCAGCAGCTTTTCTCTGGGCCGATCTTCCTCTGCCCAAGATTTCATTGAAAGATATTGTCCACCCATAACATACATTTTAGGTAACAATATAATACTTATTTACGAAATAAAAAAGCATGAAAGAAAGGAGATGAGTTTTTACTCATCTCCTGCAATATTTTTGACAAGACAAACTGATTAAAGCTTATTGACGTGCAGAGCCAGCTTCGATTTCAAATTAGCGGCTTTGTTATCATGAATAACATTCTTTTTCGCTAATTTATCAAGCATAGTAGCAACTTTCGGTAGCAATTCGGAAGCGATCGTTTTATCTGTAGTTGTACGCAACTTTTTCACTGCATTACGAGTGGTTTTTGCATAGTAACGATTGTCTGCTCTTCTTGCTTCAGTTTGTCTGATTCTCTTTTCTGATGATTTATGATTTGCCATCTCTACAAATATAAAAATTCAACTTCTTTAGTAGTCTGTACGGGAATCGAACCCGTGTTACAAGAATGAAAATCTTGCGTCCTAACCCCTAGACGAACAGACCATAGGTCTTTACTGTTTTATTGGTAGTCTGTACGGGAATCGAACCCGTGTTACAAGAATGAAAATCTTGCGTCCTAACCCCTAGACGAACAGACCATCTTTCGCTTAGCGGATGCAAATATACGGCAAATTTGTTTCACACCAAAAAAAATGTCTTTTTTTTTCCATTATTTTCCATCATGCCCCTTAAAGTTCTTATAATGAAATCCTTGTATTTGACAAAAATAAAACGATGTTTACAAATAAATTACTACTTTTGTCACACTTATAAATGAAATTCCTCAATTTAACGAATAAAAAATGGGTAAACTGTATTTGATCCCAACCCCCGTAGGTAACCTAGAGGATATCACTCTCAGAGCCTTACGTTTATTAAAAGAAGTAGATATCATTCTTGCCGAAGATACCCGGACTACAGCAAAATTATTAAAACATTACGAAATCGATACTCCCTTACTCTCTCATCATAAATTCAACGAACATCAGCAAGTCGATCGGATTGCAGAGCGAATAGAGCGAGGAGAAAATTTAGCTTTGGTAAGCGATGCTGGAACTCCGGGAATTTCCGATCCGGGATTTTTACTGACCAAGACTTGTGTGGAAAGAGGTATAGACACGGAATGTCTGCCCGGAGCAACGGCATTCGTTCCCGCTTTGGTGAACTCCGGATTTCCGTGTGACCGATTTTGCTTCGAAGGCTTTTTACCTCAGAAGAAAGGACGGCAAAAAAGATTGACAGCACTTGCTGAGGAAACAAGAACGATGATTTTCTACGAATCCCCCTACCGGCTGGTGAAAGCCCTTGATCAAATGTCGGAAATTTTCGGGGAAAACCGCCCGGCCTGCGTCGCCCGTGAAATCAGTAAAATGTTCGAAGAATTTAAACGGGGAAGCCTCAAGGAACTGTCTGCATATTTCACTCAAAAAGGCGTGAAAGGAGAGATCGTAATTTTAGTGGCAGGCAAAGGTTATAACAACGATAAATATCTTTCCATCGAAGAAGAAACCGAGGAGGAAGAGGAATAAACAAAAGCACATCTTTACCTTCATTCAAAAAACAAATAGGGCGGCAAAAAAATTGCCGCCCTATTTTATATAATCCGGACCTAACCAAAGGTACCGACCTTTTCAAGATACTTAAAAATCAAAGTTATCCAACTTAATCTGCGCTTTCAACATCACATTCAATTCCAGACTGGCATTCGCATACACCGAAACAGCCTTCCGGACTCCTCCCTCCAAAGGTGTGGCAGCTTTAACAGCCAGCAACATATGCTCCGTGCGTCCCAATAATTTTGCCTGTTCTTTATTTAATTCAAACTCAAGCTGCCCTTTAGCGGGGATATTCCCATTAGCGGCTTCCAGCTTGTCCTTCCCTGCAGTTGCAGCCACTTTGGTCAGAGGCCTATATTCCTTGTCCACCAAAATCAACGAATCGACGGACAATTCCAAAGGTACCCCGTTAGTAGCCGCTAAAACGATAGTCCCCGACATAATCTTATCGGCAACATCTTTATCGACGGAAACATCCGAAATCGTATCCTGATAGAACAGGCCTTCGGCACTCAGTTTCAATGGTATGTTTATTTCTGCATCCATCCGGACAGCTCCGTCTTTCCAGATCACATCGCTGTGATCGTCACTACCGCCGAGAGTAACCTGTCCTGCATAAGACACCAATCCGGAAGGAGGCAACGATAAAAATGCCCCTAATTCTTCCCCGCGATACACCATCGTCCCCTCTTTTTCGGTCAGCTCCCGATTGACCGGGAATTCTAAAGGGCCGCCATTGAAGCGATTGGCTCCCAATCCGTCTTTTACCCAAAAATCCATTTGCAGATCAGCGGCAACTCCAATCCCTTTATTTTTAACCAATATTTTCAGTTCAGGATCGGTAAAGCGGAAATTTCCACCGATCTTATCCAAAAACTCGATATCGAGATCGAAATATCCTTCCACACTCATCGGTTCCGCCTTTAGCTTCCCTTCTGCCTTAATGAATGTGATATCCGATAAACCGACAGATCCTCCTGCAATGGTGATCCCGGTCGGAATCGTCTGTCCTTTCTTAATCACTCCGGAAACCTGCATCTTTATCCCGTTCATTTCTTTCAAATTCAGGAAAACACCCGGTAATTCTATCGTTTCACTCAAAGCCGCCCCATTGCTACCGTCGTTCTTGTCGATTAAAAAAGTCTGGGCAAAAGGAACTCCGTCCACTAATAAATTGGCAAATTCAACCTTAATCTCATACACAAAATCTTCCCGCGGTATAGAAACATCCAAACGTGCCGCAGCCAAAATTCCCGTAACCTCTGCCCCCGCCGGAATATCCGAGATAGGCACTTCAACCGCATCTATTTCCGGAACATCTAACACCAAATCTTCTGTCAATTCAAGTCCCGGCTGATCTCCAGGCACTAAAACATCCGGTAAGTCAAAAGAAAGGTTCCCTACCGACATATCGAAAATAGAGGAAAGATTATCCAATTCATAAATATCCTCTTCGGTATATTTTATCGCAAGAAGTGTATCGGCGGGATTTTGAGAATCGGGAACTTTCTGGATATATCCGGTCGTATCCATCAGTAAATCCCACAAAGTGAAGCTACCATGAGCCACCTTCAACTGCACGTTAGGTTCGAGTCCTTCTATATTATCCGACCATTTATCCGTATCGAACAAATCCGGGTCTCCGCATGAAACACACCCCAATAACAGCAGAGCCGCTATATATGCTTTATTTAAACAAAATTTAATCATAGATTTTAATCATTTACACCAAAGCACAAAATTGTGTTAAATATTTGGAATAACAAATTTTTCAAATGAAAAAGTCGCAGAAGAGTTTAACGTTGTACTTTATATTTAATCACAGTGCCGTTATCAGCACCGGCAAACAAGAAGAATCCGTCATTCCCGGAAAAAATAATAGAAAAAGGAGAGTCTCCCGTAATCGGAAATCCTTTCGACATCGTTCCATCGGGAGAAAGCAGTAACATCCGGCTCTGTTCCCGGTCGATCAAACCGATCCTGCTGTCTATTGCCGAAAAACGATATACATAAGGATAATCCAGGCTATGAGCATCCAAATGTTTATCATGCAACAGCTTACCGGAAAGATCATAAACAAATAAGCGGTCGGAATCTGTAAATACGATATCCTCCATTCCATCTCCGTTCAAATCCGCCACATTCATTTTATAACCGGCCGATATTTTCCCACAATCCAGTTTTTTCTCTCTTCCGTCAAAATCCACCGTATGCACACCTCCCGTTGCATTGGCAAACACCAAACGGGCTTTATCGCCCTTACCCGCAAGATAAAGATCGGTATTCTCCTTCAAATCGAACACCGAACCCACCTTCACCCGCTCTTTCCCTTTGCGGTCGAGAATATAAAGCCGGTAACGGTCGGCAAAAACGATATAATCTTTATTATCGACACGAAAATGCTGCACCCTGGTAACAATCTCCTTATCGGCTTTCCGGCAATCCCAACCTTGTACCAAAGCACCGTCCAGCCCATAAAGATACAACTCCCGGTCTTCGCCCGGCACAAAAATCCGGTATTCCCGTTTTCCGTCATAATCGAACACGGTCATTCCCCGGGGACATTTAGCTCTAAACGTAACAGGATAACGCCCTACAGGATTTCCATTACGATCGATCAAATACATCCTGGAAGGAGTGGAAAACAAATATTGCAGTTTGCCGTTCTTAAAATAGTCCACCTGATACACTTCACTATTGATTCGCCCGTCGATAGGCTGTTTCCACAGGATACGTCCTGCATCGTTGATCAGATAAATGGAATAAGCATCGTCCTGAACAAACAATTCCCGTTCCCCGGTGACATGATTCGTTACCGGAACCGGCTTCATGCTTACCCGGGCATCCAGTTTCGTTTGCCACAACAAATGAGGACGCACATCATTCTCTACCTTATCCGTACTCAGAAAAATCGTATTATAGAGCATATCTCCCTCGTTCGACCATTGAGAGGCCAGCGTCGAGAATACCGACAGCCGATCTTCGTGAGCCTTCACATATTGCAGCCAATTCCCCTGCGAAATGGCCTTCACCCAAGGCAAAGCAGCCCCCACTTCGGCAAACCAGGCTAAATTATACTTCCCGGACAAACGGGTACGAGCATTTTGATACCACTCTGCATCGCGGACAAAGCTGCTGTGCACATAATCGCGGATAAATCCCTTCACGGCGCTCTCTGAAGAAGCAAATATCAGATAATTATCTTCTATAAAAACATATCGGTTAGGAATCCCGTTAAAAAGATATCCCCAATATACCGCTGTCATATCTTCTGCCGGAAATGCGTAATAATCAAACGATTTTTCCCGATCTATCTGAAAAGTCCTGACATAATCGCCAATCGCTTTACCACCGTCGAAACGGGCGTAGGCTTTCATCATTCTTTCCAATAAAGACTGACACAAACTACCGGATTTCAATTGAGCGATGACAACACCGTCCCGCTCCGCTTCCACTCCCCGGTAAGCCGTCGTGACAACGGCAAATTCTCCCAACAATAATTTTTGCAATTCTTCCTCCACTCCCTGTCCGAACATTCTGCTTAACTGCTGTTTACGCCCGAATACCTTTTCTTTCAAACCTACATTATACCGATAAGCCTCTAAGGCTGAAAAATAGGCTGGAATATTGCTTAAATTCAGCATCCCGAAAGAAACAGCCCCGGCAGGAATCACTCCGTCGATACGTACGTCCTTCGGCTGTTGCTTTTCCAGGGTCTGCATATAAGATTGGCTTAGACCTGCATAACTCACAAAACCGTTCAGGCAAATCCCATGCTCACTGAACTCCCCGTCAAAAGCTCCCCACTTAAAACATTTCGTAACATCCAGCACCGGATTTATTTTCCCGGAACGTACCACCAAAGGCAATAAATCGGAAAAAGCTTCCGTGTTCAATAAAATATTCACACCCGCTCCCGCTGAAAAATATTTACTCAGATTCTGATAACGGGGTTTCGTCGGGGTTTCGTCTTCCTCCTGGTCGAATTGCTTCAATCCGTCCTCGATGTACAGATCGGAATCGGAAAACAGGACAATGCCTCCGCAAACCGAAAAATAAACTTCCTCTTTCCCCTGTTTTATAGTATAGATCTTATGACTGTCGTACTTTCTCGCTTTCTCTCCCCCTTGAAAAGCCTGCTTTAAAAAATCCGCCATTTCATTCCTCGAAAGGACAATCCGGTTATCCATCACATAAAGCAAAGCGACGTTCTGTTTTCCTTCCACGCGCATTGCCATAATACGGGATAAGGAATCCACATACCCCTGCCTTATCAGCGTGTCGGCCACTCTGGCCAGCAAGCTTTTTCGGAAATCCCGGATATCGTCGGCAAAAGCCGTTTGCAAAACACCGGATAAACGTGCGTTAGAATTGAATTGAATTATCAGTGCAGAATTGTTAGGAATAAAAGAATCCTTACTGCCGGAACGCATTTTTCCCGATTCGTTGATGTACCATATTCCGAAAACAACAGCACCAACAAATACAATGGCTAAAAATGATAACAGTAATCCTTTCTTCATAATTTATTTTCACCTCTTTTACTCCATTCCGTTCACAAAATTAATAAAAATGCAGCATTAACCGGAATCTATCCCTAAAATTATAATCTTTCCAATAAAATCTCAAACAAACTTTCAGATAAATGGTAAAACCTACAAATATTAAGCTATGTCCGGACATGTATCCACTTTTCCCCGATATTTCAGCTTTTTAAACTTTAAAAACCGTTTACCTCTTGCCGCATGTCCCGATTGTTTATAAATTCGTTGCCGGAAAATATCCCCGACATTTCAATATAACACGGAATCCTGCTCGCATGAATATCGACAAAAAAGAACTCGTACATTTGCTCACCTGTAGCGGAGAAGAGGAAAGAAAATTATTCGAAACTTCCCGAAATATCCGTAATACAACGATCGGGAATGGGGTTTATTTACGGGGATTGATCGAAATCTCCAACCTTTGCATCAAAGATTGTTTATACTGCGGAATCCGTAAATCAAACCCATCCCCGCAACGCTATACCCTATCGGACGAAGAGATCATTCAGGCTGCCACATTCGCCAGGGATTACGATTACGGCTCTATCGTACTGCAGGGCGGAGAAAGAAACGACAAAGCCTTTGTCACCCGGATCGGAAAACTCTTACAGGAAATAAAACGCCTGAGCGACGGCCGTTTAGGAATCACATTATCTTTGGGCGAACAATCGGAAGACACCTATAAATATTGGTTTGACTGTGGTGCTCACCGTTACCTGCTGCGTATCGAAACCACAAACGAAAGCCTGTACCGGAAAATTCACCCAGCCGATTCCATGCACACTTTCCGCAATCGCTTGGATAGTATCGGATGGCTTCAGCGCACGGGTTACCAAACCGGAACAGGTGTAATGATCGGGCTTCCCTTCCAATCTGCCGAAGACCTTGCCGACGACTTGTTATTCTTCAAGTCCGCCCATATCGATATGGTGGGAATGGGACCTTACCTGGAACACCCCGACACTCCCTTATACCGATACCGCCACCTCTTACAATCCCAGCAAGAACGCTTGCGGTTATCCCTCCATATGGTAAGCTGTTTACGGACGCTTGTTCCCGACCTGAATATCGCAGCTACCACCGCATTACAGGCCATCGATCCGGCAGGGCGTGAAAAAGCTTTGGAAATCGGGGCTAACGTCATCATGCCCAATATCACCCCCCTGACCAACCGGGGCAACTACCGCTTATACGATAAGAAACCGGGCATGGACGAGGGGGCGGAAGAATCTACCCGCAAATTGATAGAAAGTGTCAGGAAAAGCCGCTGTGAAGTAAAATTAGGCATGTGGGGGGATTCCCTACATTGGAAACACCGGACGGGAAACACGACCGAAAAGTAACACACTCCGGACAAACAAATCCCGGACAAAATATAAAACACCTTCTGATAATACACTCTTTATGCTCCCATCGGCAAAAGAGAACGGAACGGTTCGAAGGCCGCTAAAATGGCAAGTCCTCCCAAAATCGTAATGACAACCCCGGCAACACGATTGATCGTAATCAATACCCGGAGACGGAATTTCTTACGGAACACATTGACCAAGGTCGATAAAGTGTACCACCACAAACCGCCTCCGACAATCACTCCGGACAAAACAAACAGCTCTGTCCGGAACGAAGGATTATCCCCGAAAACAGATGTTCCGGCAAAAACAGCCATAAATACGATGATAGCCACGGGATTCGATACGGTCAGAAAAAACAAAGAAAGGAAATCTCCCAAAAGTCCCGTTTTAGTAACCCTTTTACGGGTTCGTATCTGCTTTAACGGATTATCGAAATAAATTTTCAATCCCACGATAATCAGGAATATACCACCGATAAGCTGTAAAATAAGCTCGTGGGTTTTAATCGTATTGATCACAAACCCCAAGCCGAAAGCTGCTACAATCGCATAAAACAGATCGGCACAGGCAGCTCCCATTCCTGCAACAAAACCGGCTAACGCCCCTTTGTTCAATGTCTTTTGTATAATCAGCACACCCATCGGCCCTAACGGCACTGAAACCATTAATCCAATCAGGATTCCTCTGAAAACATATACAACATCGTACATTTCAATTCTCTTTAAAAAATAAGGACACTCCTATCTCAAAAGTCCTTACCTCATTTTATGCATTTATATTTACCCCTTCCTTCTCTCCGTTTTCCTTTCCACAACCGGGTATCTTTCAAAGTTCCGGTACGTCCGGAGAAAAACGGCTCAGAATCGTATCGTCGTTCATTTCCTTAGACAAGGATTCGATTGTATTCATCGGCACGTCGAACAAGTCCAAAATCAATAATCCGTCCAAACACATATTGAATTTCGGATCGATATTAAAACCGATAATCCGTCCATTGAGCGAAATATATTTTTTCAATAATATAGGCAACTTGTCGCTCGAAGGCTCTATATCCCCGATCATCTTATCGAGCATGGCAATATCCGCCCCGGACGCATCCACCATAACATCTACATCGGGATCGTTGGTTTCCACCCGGTATTTACAGCGAGGGGTCACACATTGAGCCAACTCTGCATCCCAATGATTACGGATAATGAATTTCATGATCAGCTCTTTCGACACCGTTGTATATTTTCCGCTGATCGTCACCGGACCGATTAGATAACGGTATTCCGGATTCTTGATCAGAAAATAAAGAATCCCCTTCCACAACATAAAAAGCGGAAGCGGTTTCCGTTGATATTCCTCAATGACGAATGAACGTCCCAATTCGATAGATTCGTACAAAACCGGAAGCATATCCTTACGAATCTTGAAAAGTGTATTGATATAAAAACCTTTGATACCATATCGATCGATAATATCTTTCCCCTTACCTACCCGGTAAGCACCTACAATCCGGCTGACCTCGTTATCCCAAATAAACAAGTGATAATAATACAAATCGAACTCGTCCAAATCGATACTCCGGTTAGTCCCTTCACCCACCGCCCGGAAAGTAACTTCACGCAAACGCCCGATTTCATTCAGTACATTCGGAATTTTTAAGGTCGGAGCACAAAATACCGAATAGTTTTTCATCGTAAACAACAGATAATCCTCTGTTATATTTTCTACTTCCTTTTTCAATACTTCGACATCGACATTGGGAGCAACGGGCTCTATATGTTTTCCTGCCTTTTGAGTTTTCAGGAAAAATTTCTTTACCTCCAGAGACGACCCTAACAGATAAGTTTTTGCTCTTAAAAATTTACCATACTGCATGATGTCCGTAAATGAATTTTGAATTTCCGGAGAAATCGGACTACCGATCCGCATCCGGATAATTCTGTTTTTCTTATTTAATAACTCAGAAGGCAATTTGACGGTTCTCAACATCGGGTGAATTAACCCCAGCAATTGAAACAAAAGACTGTTGGAACCTTTAAAATAAATCGGAATAACAGGAACATTCGCTTTTTTAATCATTTTCAGCACCGACTGCCCCCATTCCTTATCTTCGATATTATTAGAATCAGCCTTATAAGAAGATACTTCACCCGCCGGAAACAACCCCAACGGTTTACCTTCTTCCAGATGACGAAGAGCCTCTTTAATTCCCGAAGTACTGGATATATTTTTCCGGTCTTCGAAAGGATTTACAGCCAAAAAATAATCCTTGATGGGCACGATCTTCCTCAACAAAAAATTAGCCATCACTTTATAGTCCGGACGAATTTTACTCAACAGCTTGATTAAAATTATACCGTCCAGTCCTCCGAACGGATGATTGGATATCGTGATAAAAGGCCCTTCTTTCGGTATTTTCAATAAATCTTCTTCGTTGATTTCAATAGTCACCCCCAAAGCTTCGATCAAACGGTCGAGGAATGCCTCCGGATCCTCGTCATATACATCGGAATACAATTTGTTGATCTTATTCAGCCTCATAATGTACATCACCAGTTTGGCTACTATACTTCCTCCTACATTCCCCTCCAAACGATTCAGTTTTCCGGAAGCTTTTAATATATCACTCGATTCTATTAGATTCATAATCCCATTTTTTATTTCCCGGGAAAATAGTCACGACACGATCTGCCGGATCACTATTTTATAATCATATCTTTGATAATCTGCTCGCCCAATCTATCATTTAACGCCTTAACCAATCCATCCTTCACCATCAAAATTTCATTCCTCACAACTGCAGAAGTAAATACAACAAAAAGCCTGCCATCCGATACGCTAACGCTCTTCGTACGCGAGGCGATCATCTGTCCCACAACTTCCGGCCAAACGTTACAGACTTCCCGTTCCTTAAACTTCTGGTATAATCCCATCTGCTTCAGCACCGCCTCGACCAGTTCGTCTATTTTTTGCGTTTTATTATCTCTGATCATCTTTGTGCTGCAAATATAATATTAAATTGAACAACATTTCTTTACAATTACAAAATCTCGCCCTGCTCCACTTTAAACAATTTATACTCCGTATGCTGTAATTTTAAAATGTCGTCGATATGCTCCCGGTTCGTGTCGGTAATAAACACCTGCCCGAATACATCCCCACTGACAATGGCTACGATTTGATTCACCCGGTCTGCATCCAGCTTATCGAATATATCGTCCAGCAGCAACAAGGGTTTAACTCCGCTCATCCGGTGCAGCCAGGCATACTGAGCCAGCTTTAAAGCTATCAGGAACGTTTTTTTCTGCCCTTGTGAACCGATTTTTTTCACCGGATAATCCCCGATATTCAAAAGAATATCATCACGGTGAACTCCGGTGGTCGTATAAGTCATAATCCGGTCGCGTTCGAACGAAGCCCGGAGAGCCGACAACATACCCCCATCCTTTACCGACGCTTTATACGACAAAGTAACCACTTCCCGTCCTAACGACAATAGCTCATAATAAGATTGAAATACCTGGCTGAACTCTGCCAGAAACTCTGCGCGCTTACGCATAATCGCCTCCCCGCATTCCGCCAACTGCTCATCCCAAATGTCCAGCATTTCAAGGTCTAATAATTTACCTACGTTAGATTTAAGGAAAGAGTTCCGCTGGGATAGCGCTTTATTGTAACGAATTAATTGATAAAGATAGCCCCGGTCACATTGACTGATGATTCCATCGATCAATTTCCGCCTCTCTTCGCTCCCTCCATCGATCAATACCACATCTTCAGGAGAAATCATGACTAAAGGCAATAACCCGATGTGTTCCGATAACTTATCGTAAGCTTTCTGGTTTTTTTTGAACACCTTTTTCTGTCCCCGCTTCACTCCGCAATAAACATCCAATTCTTCACCTTCCCGCTCGTATTTTCCCTGCACGACAAAAAAAGGCTCTCCATGCCGGATGTTTTGCAGGTCGGGTAAATTAAAATAGCTCTTACACATAGAAAGGTGGTACAGAGCGTCCAATACATTCGTTTTACCCACACCATTGTTTCCTACAAAACAATTAAAACCGGGACTGAATGCCAAAGTAGCTTCGGCAATATTTTTAAAATTAATTATATTCAGTTCTTTTATAATCATTCATTTCCCGGTTTATCTGTCAGACTGGTTTACTGCACAAAATTACTCTTTTTTTGAATAAAGGGCAACGCTGGGAAAATATAATGACAAGGCATAACAGCCACTCATATTAAAAGCTGAAAACCGGTAAATCAAAAAAAAACGCCGGATATTTCTATATTCAATTTAAAACGCTAATTTTGCAGGCTATTAAGGTAGATTGATACCCTTATTTTGTAATTTGTAATAATTATTAAAGATATGTCAAAAGAAAAGGTAAAACACGAAGATGGCTTCGATCATCTGGAAGGTGCACTGACCAGCAGCGAGCAGTTCATTGAAAAAAATCAAAAAATGCTCATCAACATCGTCCTTGTGTTGGTTATAATTATCGGTGGTTATTTCGGTTATAAGCATCTGGTTTCAGAGCCTAAAGCAAAAGAGGCTTCCAGCCAGATATTCGGTGCACAGAATTATTTTGAAAAAGATTCTTTCAACCTGGCGCTGAACGGCGACGGCAACATTCTCGGATTCGTTGAAATTGCCGATAAATATAGTTCGACCCCGGCAGGGAATCTGGCAAATTTTTACGCCGGCCTGTCTTATCTTTATTTAGGAGAATACGAAAATGCCATTACCTCATTGAAAAAATTCTCATCCGACGATTTATTAATGAACAACATGGCTATCGCTAACATCGGCGACGCTTACATGCAACTGGGAAACTATGCAAAAGCGGCTGAATCTTACAGCAAAGCGGCTTCCTCCAAATTAAACGATTTCTCTACTCCTGTTTTCTTAATGAAAAATGCTTTAGCTCTCGAGAAAAGCAACAATTATGCAGGCGCTCTGAAAATCTATGAAAAAATCAATCAGGAATTTCCAGCCTCGCCGGAAGGACGCGATATTGAAAAATATATCGAAAGAGCTAAATTGAAAAGCAGTAAATAAAAAATCAGCTTATATATGAATACCCGGATAGAATTATCCGGGTATTTTTTTATCCCCTCTCTTCTTCACACACAAAGCAATTTCTTTCACGGATAGCCCCGGTTTATCGGATAGAAACAAACGGCAGGCTAAACAATAGCCGTTATAAATCTCCTCTTTAAAACATTTTCATCGGCCACATTACCGCCTCTCTTCCCCTAAAAGTTAAAAAACAGGGCAAACTGATATAGTTTTACACCTTATTGCTATTTTTGTAAAAAATATGTGTGTGATGAAAAAATACTTACTGTTTCTCATTTCTATTCTTATTCCTTCATTTCTATTTTCCCAAAGTTTACAACTGAATGGAAACGTCACGATTGAAAATGCCTCTTCCGAAGGAGCACGGATCATCATATATAAAAACAACATCAAACTGACACAACAGGACATTTCTAAAAAAGGACGCTTCGACTTCAAACTCGCTCTGGATGCCGATTACAAAATCACTTTTGAAAAAAGCGGCTACATCACTAAAAATATCAGCGTAAACACCGAAGTGCCGGGCGAGATCATAGAAAGCAACCCTAATTTTCCCCCTATAAAACTGACTATAAACCTACTTCCAAAAGTAGAGCAGGTCGATCTGTCAATCTTCGAACAGCCTGTCGCGATCCTCTCCTATAACTACGAATTGGATGATTTTACATTCGACAAAGAGTATTCCGATAAAATCAAAGACAGAATCGCCCAGGCTGAAAAAAGCATAAAACAAGTGTTAGCCGGTCAAGATGCCGAATCTTTGAAAAAAGAACAGATGTATGCCCAATTTATGGATGCGGGAAAAGCATCTTACGAGTTAAGGAAATGGGAGGATGCCATTTCCCAATGGAAACAAGCCTTACAAATCAAACCGGCCGACCGGGATGCCAGTTCCCATATCGAACTGGCCAAAAAAGAAGCTGAACTGGAAAAAGCCCGCCAAAGCATAGCACAACAAAATGAACGAACTTATAAAATTTTGTTAGCAACCGCCGACAGCCTTTTCACAGCAAAAAACTATATCGACGCAAAAAATTCTTATTCCGAAGCGATCCGGCTCAATAGTAAAGATCCCTATCCGGCCGACCGTGTCCGGGAAATCAACGACCTGCTAGCAGAACAATCCAAGTTATTGGCAGAGAAACAAAAACAACAGGCGGCAATGGATAGTAATTATGGAAAATTATTACTACAAGGCGACCACCTATTCAATGACAAAGAATATCAGAAAGCTCTCGCTGCCTATCAGGAAGCCCTGACACTAAAACCACAGGAAGCCTATCCGAAAGAAAGGATTGCGAAAACACAGGCGGCGATCGAAGAGCAAAAGCGGCAATTAGCCGCCGAACAGGAACGGCAGAAACAGGAAGCCATACGCAGGCAAGCTTTACAAAACGATTACAGGCGCCTGATTGCAGAAGGAGATGCTGCTTTCCAAATTGAAAATTACGCCCTGGCTAAAATCCGATACACACAGGCGGACTCTCTGAATCTGGGAGAAGAATATCCCAAAAAGCAATTAGTTGAAATTACAAACATTATCCATTCGGCCAAATACAAAAATAAACTGGCAGAATTCAACAAGAATAAGAATACGGCAGAGAAAGCCTTGCTGGAAAAGAATTATGCTTCGGCAAAATTCTATTACCAGAGAGCGATGGACATTCTCCCGATCGACAAAGAAAACATTGAAAAACAGATTATAGAAATCGACAAGCAAATTGAAGCCGAGCAATTAGCCGCTGTGCAAAAAGAATACAAAGAACATATCGGCAAGGCGGATAAAGCTTTTAAAGACAAAGCTTATGCAGTGGCCAAATTCTATTACCAAAAAGCTTTGGGAGTGAAGATAAACGATTCGTACGCCAAACAAAAATTGAAGGAAGTGGAAAAACACATCAGCTCCCGCCAGGAAAAAGCCGCAGAGTTATAAACGACCCGTACCGGACATACGAAATAAAAGACCTTAAAACGACAATATGAAAAAATGGTACTTCTGCCTAATTTGCCTGTTTTGCACGGCAAGCATCACACAAGGACAATATTACCGTCAGGATAATGGTTTTCTGTTAGGAGTGAATGCAGGTTATTCCTATCCTTTAGGGGATATGGGGAAAATCCTGAAAAATGGATTAGGGGGAAATGTGGCAGGCAAATATCTCATCAACCATGTTATCGGAATCGGGTTTGAAGCGGGTTATCATTCTTTTAAGTCCAAAGTTCTGCTAAGCAACGACAACACCGACCAGGATTACAAATGTCGTCTGATTCCGGTATTATTGGATGCTTCATTCTATATGCCGAACTGGGATCATACCATACTCCCTTACCTCGGTATCCATTTCGGAGCTTATCTCACCAATATCAAGGTTTCCCGCCGTTCCGACATTTACGGTATCCCGACCCTTTCCAAGAAACTATTCATTGTTTCGCCGGGTGTAGGCCTAAATGCAGGTTCCCTTTTCGAACTATCGGAGCAAGTGTACTTAGATTTCAAAATAAGAGTAGATTATGTGCCTAAAGTAGAGGATTCCTATCAATTCGATGAAAACACTCCCGGTAATATCGGATTCGACAAAATATTGAATATCGGGGCTAATATCGGACTGCTTTACAAGTTCTAAAGGTTTCCGCCCAGGCAAAAAGATTTCTCCGGCCTGTCTTCATAAAAAATATCACACGCAATGTATATTTTGCCCTTATAATAAAACCGTTCCGGAATACTCTTCCGGAACGGTTTTAATAATACATAATATAAAACTTATTTCACTTCCCAGATATCCCCGCTATTCAATAAATCGTCCATACAGCGAATGTTAGACCTGCTTTTTACTTCGGCAATCTGTTCATCCAACGCTTCATCATAAGTATGGGCTTCTACGTCCCGGATCACTCCTAAAGCAACCGGATATTCAGGCGCTTTCATATTTACCAACATCCAATGCAGAAAAGGGTTCGGATTATGAACGTCGTGCACCAAAATATCTTTTTCCGTAATTCCCTCTTTCCCTATTTCCACCACTTTCAGTTCGCCGGTAGAAGCAAGAACCAAACCTTTATCCTTATTCTTTCCAAAAATCATAGGCTGTCCGTGGCGCAATATCAACTGCCGGTCTTCCCTCACCTCCTTGTCTGTTATCGCAGCATGTACCCCATCGGCAAAAATCACACAATTCTGCAAAACTTCCACTACCGAAGTCCCCTTATGCTTAACCGCCGTTTCCAATATCTCGGCTGTCAGTGCAACACTGGTATCGATAGAACGGGCAAAAAACTTTCCCTGCGCCCCGATCGTCAATTCTCCGGGATTAAAGGGATGCTCGATCGTCCCATAGGGAGAAGTTTTTGTTTTAGTACCCAGTTTTGTCGTCGGCGAATACTGTCCTTTAGTCAAGCCATAAATTTCATTATTGAAAAGCAAAATCGTGATATCCACATTCCGGCGAATCGCATGGATAAAATGATTTCCCCCGATGGCTAAAGCATCCCCATCGCCGGAAACCTGCAAGATATTCAGATTCCGATTGGCATTTTTCGCTCCCGAAGCTATGGCTGCCGCCCGTCCGTGAATCGTATGAAAACCGTAAGTATTCATATAATAAGGAAAACGGGAAGAACAGCCAATCCCGGAAATAACCGCCCAGGATTCTTTGGGATATCCCAACTCGGCCATTGCCTTTTGAACAGAATTAATAATACCGTGATCACCGCAACCCGGACACCAGCGGACTTCCTGGTCACTCTTAAAATCTTTCGGAGTATATTTTATTTCTTCCATAATACATTATCAACTTAAGCATTCATCAAACGATCGATCTTTTCCTTCAATTCAACAACAGTGAAAGGCAGCCCTTCAACTTTATTACATTGCAAATAAGTATATTCCGGAAATTTACTTCTTAAATAAGCAGCGAATTGTCCCAGATTCAACTCACATACGATTATTTTCTTATAACGGGATAAAATGTCACCCGTATTCTTTGGTAAAGGATTGATATAGTTGAAATGTGCCAGGCTGACATCTTTACCTTCCGAACGCATTTCCTTCACCACCGAAATCAAATGCCCGTACGTTCCACCCCAACCCACAATCAGCACTTCTCCTCCCTTTACATTTCCATACACTTCCTGTTCCGGAATATATTGGGCGATACGTTCTACTTTGTCTTCCCTCAGATCGGTCATCACCTGATGGTTTTCAGGGACATAACTGATATTCCCGGTAATGTTCATCTTTTCAAGACCGCCGATACGATGTTCCAATCCCTTCGTTCCCGGCCATGCCCAAGTTCTTGCCAAGGTTTCCGGATCGCGGGCATAAGGCTGATATTCATCACCTTCTTTAGCTACCCGAAGCCGGATCGGAGGCAACTTCGCCATGGAAGGAATTAACCACGGCTGTGCCCCGTTAGCCAAAAAACCGTCTGTCAGCAGGATAACCGGAGTCATGTGTTCCAAAGCGATCTTACCCGCCATAAAAGCATAATCGAAACAATTGCCGGATGTGCTGGCTGCAATCACAGGCATGGGACATTCCCCGTTACGCCCGTATAACGCCTGCAACAAATCGGACTGTTCCGTCTTAGTGGGCAATCCCGTTGAAGGACCTCCACGCTGTACATCCACAATCACCAAAGGCAGTTCTGCCATGACAGCCAAACCACAGGCTTCCGACTTCAAAGCCAATCCGGGTCCGGAGGTCGTAGTCACGGCAAAATTCCCGGCATAGCTGGCACCTATTGCCGTACATATCCCTCCGATCTCATCTTCCGCCTGATAGGTTTTCGCTCCCAGATCACGCCGGAGTGCCAGCTCGTGCAAAATATCCGTAGCCGGAGTAATGGGATAAGAACCACAAAACAGAGGTAGTCCCGCTTTTTCCGCAGCAGCCAGCAATCCCCAGGCCGTAGCCTTATTTCCTGTAATCGTACGGTATTTCCCTTTCTCTATCGTAGCGGGCGACACTTTAAAATGCACCGCCAAAGCATGCACATTCGATGCATAATTATATCCGGCACGCAACACCAGCTTATTTGCCGATGCAATCGATGGCTTTTTACCGAATTTAATATCGAAAAAGGCCTCGGTATGCTCGACGGAACGTTCGAACATCCAGTAAATCATCCCTAGGGCAAACATATTTTTGCACCTCAATACCGACTTTTGATCGAGCCCCGTTTCCTTCAATGCCTCGATCGTCAATTCCGTTATTCTTACCGGAATTATATTATAATCCGCTAGGGAACCGTCTTCCAACGGATTTACGGTATATCCCGCCCGCTCTATATGCCTATCGGTAAAAGCATCGGTATCGACAATGATCGTACCTGCTTTTTTCGCCCATCTTAAATTAGCCTTTAAGGCTGCCGGATTCATTGCAACAAGCACATCCGCATAATCGCCCGGAGTAGTGATGTGTTCTTCTCCGATATGAACCTGAAAACCGGAAACGCCTCCCACCGTGCCCTGAGGAGCGCGGATCTCCGCCGGATAATCAGGAAAAGTCGCTACATCATTTCCAAATAAGGCGGAAGTATCCGAAAATTGCTGTCCGGTTAATTGCATTCCGTCCCCCGAATCACCGGAGAAACGAATCACAACATCGTGCTTCTCTATAACTTTTGCTTCTTGAGTCATAATAAAATAGGATACTTTTTCTTAAATTTTTATGTTGTAAAACATAGTAAAGGTAGCGAATCGTATCGTCTAAACAAGTTTAAAAACACATTTTTTCCCACAGTCAGAGAGCCTTGATAATCAACGATTGCGCAAACGTTTCAACATTTTTTTATCCTGTAAATGATAAAATTAAGTCAAAAACACATCCTGAAAAACGTCATTTTTTCTCTATTTTCAGATAAAATAGGCGAAAAAATTCCGGTATTTCTTTCCCGATACCCTTTATTTCAAAACCTGTTTTCCGGCAGTCGTTCCCGCTTGCGAATTTTTACTTATTTTCTTAAATATTAATAAGAGATTCACATTGGTTTTAGACAGGGGATTCCGTAAATTTGTAGGAAACTAACACAACCTATTATGCGAAACATATTTATTATTTTATTCATCCTCATGTTGGGGGAAAGTTGTACACTTTCAACCCCAAAACAAACCGTAAATACAGAAAAAGAGGAGTTTCTGATTGCTCCGAACCAAGTGGGAATAATCAAAAAAGGCATGACGATTAAAGATTTACACAGCCTTTTTTCAGAAAATCAGATTAAAAAAATAAAAACGAAAAGCGAACTGACAGCAGATGCTTCGGATAACTTCTATGTTTACGATAAGCAAAACCGCCTGTTACTGATCGCCAGTCCTCAAACCAAAAACGACGAGGGATCGAGAATTACCCGGATCGTCATTAAAGACAAACGCTATACAACGGAAAAAGGAATCGGGCTTCAATCCAATGTCGGTGAAATCCGTGCGGCTTATGAAAATACCGATTTCATTCCCTCTCTCGACGAAATCATTATGTTCGTCCCTGAAATCGATGCAAATTTCGAGATCAATCCCCGCCACCTGAAACATAAGGTTTGGGACGATTCCACCGGCATGATCGTTGCCGACAGTATTCCGGCCAAAACAGGTGTCACCACTTTAGCCATTTTCTGGAATCCTTCGCATAGCAATATCACAGAAAAGGCCTTCTGGCACGATCTCACACACAAATTAATGAGCTGGACCATTACCCAGGTCCCTTCGATAGCTATTTTAATATGCCTTTTTATCGCTTTGATGCGGCTACTCCACTACCTCGTAAAGCGAATTAAGAAAGTTGCTTTAAACCGGATATATAAGGCCGAAGACATCGACCACGACGAAGGGCAGAAACGAATCAACACCCTTGCCGGCATCATTTACGGCATAGGCCGAATATTTTTATGGACGATCTTTATCCTGATCCTGTTAGGCAAATTCAATATCAACATTGCGCCCATTTTGGCTAGTGCGGGAATCGTCGGCTTGGCCGTAGGTTTCGGTGCTCAGGAATTAGTCCGGGACTTTATTTCCGGTTTCTTTATTTTACTGGAAGACCAGATCCGCACCGGAGATGTCGCCATTATCAACGGCACGTCTGGAACGGTCGAAAAAATAGAAATGCGTACCACAACCCTGCGGGATGCTTCGGGAGTCGTACATATTTTCCAGAATGGCAAAATCAATACCCTTTCCAATATGACCAAAGGCTGGTCGGCCATTGTCGTTGATATCGGCGTTGCCTATAAAGAAGATACCGACAAAGTTTCGGAAGTCATGAAACAAGTAGGAGAAGAAATGCAAAAAGACAGTGATTTCGGCCCGCGCATGCTCGCTCCGGTGGATGTATGGGGAGTAGATGAATTCGGCGACAGTGCCGTGATCCTAAAAGTGAAATTAACGACCAAATCGGGCATGCAATGGGCTGTCAGCCGGGAGTATCGCCGGCGTATCAAAAAAGCCTTCGACGCCCAAAATATCGAAATCCCATTCCCGCACCTTAGCATTTACACCGGAGAAGTGACCAAGGCTTTTCCTGTGGAATTGAAAAAGACAGAAACCTCAAACTAAGATTCCCCATGGAATATAACCTTTGCTCATTATGGCACGTTTTTTAAAGGACAAACAAAAATCCAAAGGGGCTGCTCCCGGATCACTGATTTTTATCGGGCGGCAAAAGATAGACCGTCCGTGTATCAATGTCACCCAATACAATGCAGAGTATCTCAAAGAAGGTGAGCTAAAATCGCTGGACAAGATAAATGAATACATTTCCAACGACCATGTCACCTGGATTTCGATCGAAGGGCTGCACGACACCTCGCTGATCGAGCAGGTCGGCAAAAAATTTGCAATTCCTTCATTGGTTTTAGAAGATATCCTGAACACGGACGAACGCCCCAAAATGAACGAAGACGACACCCATATTTTTATCATCCTGAAATCACTGTTTTTCAATAAAGAAACCAGAAAAGCGGAGTTCGACCAAATTTCGATGATCTTAGGAAGTAACTATCTGATTACAATACAGGAAACCAACACTAAATATTTCGAGGACGTTACAAAACGCCTGTATTCCGGCCTAAGCAAAATCAGAACTTACTCCCCCGATTACCTTTGCTACACATTGATAGACACGTTGGTGGACAGTTATATCCTGAATATTGAAAAATTAGGAAATTCGATCGAAGAACAGGAAAAAATCCTGTTAAGCAGCGGTAAAAAGATCATTCAGGATATCTATCATTACAAAACCGAATTATCGTATATCCGTAAAAATATCCGCCCGGTTAAAGAAGCGATGACCCGCTTCATTACTTCGGATTCCGACCTGATCAACGAACGCACCTACGCTTATCTTCGTGATTTGGAAGGATTGGTCACTCAGGCTCTGGAAGCGATAGAAATTTATTACATGATGGTTTCCGACCAACAAAACAGCTACAATGCAAACATCAGTAATAACGTGAACGATGTGATGAAAGTGCTAACTATTTTTTCTGCCATTTTTATCCCTCTTACTTTTATCGTAGGTGTTTATGGCATGAATTTCGAATATATTCCGGCCTTACATTATCCGAATGCCTACTACATTTTATGGGCGATCATGATTATAATCGCCATTGTCATGCTATTTTTCTTCAAACGGAAAAAATGGCTGTAATTTGTTTCCCGGTAACCGGTTAATCGATCAGCGACCGGATGCGCATCCGGCAAACATACCGAAACCTCACCAGGCATTCGGTTCATAAAACAAAAAAGAGATTACCACATGGGTAATCTCTTTTTATCTGGTATTGAACTTTATTTCTTTTTATTGAACCGTCTACCGAAAAAAACAGCGTCCTCGCCCAATTCTTCCTCGATGCGCAGCAACTGATTGTATTTCGCCATACGGTCGGAACGGCTCATGGAACCGGTCTTAATCTGCCCGGAGTTCGTAGCTACGGCGATATCTGCAATCGTAGCATCCTCGGTTTCACCGGAACGATGTGAAGTGACCGAAGTATAACCGGCACGATGTGCCATTTCGATAGCATCCAGCGTTTCGGTCAGTGTCCCGATCTGGTTTACTTTGATCAGAATCGAATTGGCACACCCCAGCTCAATGCCCTTCTTTAAATATTCCACATTGGTTACAAAAAGGTCGTCACCTACCAACTGGCAACGATCGCCGATTTTTGCCGTCAGCATTTCCCAACCATCCCAATCGTTTTCCGACATTCCGTCTTCGATGGAATCGATAGGATATTTATCGATCAATTCCTCCAAATAAAGCACTTGTTCGGTTGAACTCCGTTTAGCTCCGTTAGCTCCTTCAAATATGGTATAATCGTAAATACCGTTTTTGTAAAACTCGGAAGAAGCACAATCCAATCCGATCATCACATCCTCTCCCGGTTTATAACCTGCTTTTTTAATCGCTTCTATGATTGATTCCAAAGCATCTTCCGTTCCCTTTAAAACAGGTGCAAAACCGCCTTCATCGCCCACTGCCGTACTCAAGCCACGGTCGTGCAATACCTTTTTCAGGGTGTGAAATACCTCTGCCCCCATACGAACGGCTTCCTTAAAAGACTTAGCTCCTACCGGGCGAATCATAAATTCCTGGAAAGCAATAGGAGAATCGGAATGTGAGCCACCATTGATAATATTCATCATAGGTACTGGCAAAACCTTGGCATTACACCCTCCGATATAACGGTAAAGAGGAATTTCCAAAGCATTGGCAGCCGCTTTAGCGCAGGCCAGAGATACCCCCAGCATGGCGTTAGCGCCTAAATTCGATTTTGTTTTGGTTCCGTCCAGATTGATCAGCATACGGTCGATGGCCGTTTGTTCAGTCACATCCATACCCAATAAAGCATCGGAAATCACTGTATTCACATTGTTTACAGCATTCAATACACCTTTACCCTGATAACGGGATTTATCCCCATCGCGCAACTCCAAGGCTTCATGCTCTCCGGTCGATGCGCCAGAAGGTACGGCTGCCCGCCCCATAATTCCACTTTCCAGAATAACATCTACTTCAACTGTCGGATTTCCCCGGGAGTCCAAAATCTCCCGGCCTATGATATCAACGATATGCGTCATTACTTCAATTTATTTTATGTTTTTCGCAAAATTGCACATCCAAGTTACGACAAAAGAATGATATTTAGTAAACGAAAAATCAAGAATTAACTTTCATTGTAAAAATTTATATATATCATTCCTAACATATAGCTATAAATAATAACATCTATAACAAGATATTGGGATGACGGAAAATAAAAAAGCGAACCTGCAATAGGTTCGCTTTTATGATGGATAAGTGGTAATACTTATTCAGCTTTAGGTGCTTCTTCTTCAGCAGCCTTCGGAACTTCTTCAACAACGGTTGCATCGGTCGCTTCAGCTTTTTTAGCAGAAGGACGACGACGGCGAGTTGCTGTTTTCTTCACTTCCTGTTTCACTTCGGTATAAGTTGCATTGTAATCAACCAACTCGATAATGCAGGTTTCTGCATTGTCACCGATACGGTTTCCGGTACGCAAAATGCGGGTGTAACCCCCGGGGCGGTTTACAATTTTCGGAGCTATTTCACCGAACAATTCGGTAACAGCCTCTTTTTGTCCCAGGTAACTGAATACAACGCGGCGTGAATTCTGATTGTCGTTTTTACTCTTGGTGATCAACGGCTCAACATACATTTTGAGCGCTTTAGCCTTTGCTACTGTTGTACTGATTCTTTTGTGAAGAATCAAAGACACAGCCATATTGGAAAGCAGTGCTTTTCTGTGTGCACTGGTTCTGCTCAGGTGGTTAAATTTCTTCTTATGGTTCATCTTCGTTATTCCTTATCTAATTTATACTTAGAAACATCCATACCGAATTCCAGGTTGTTATTCTCCAACAAAGCTTCCAACTCCGTCAAAGACTTCTTACCGAAGTTACGGAATTTCAACAAGTCGTTTTTATTGAAGCGACACAGTTCACCCAGCGTTTCTACTTCGGCAGCTTTCAGACAGTTCAAAGCACGAACTGACAGATCCATATCCACGAGTTTTGTCTTCAACAGCTGGCGCATATGGAGAACTTCTTCGTCGAATTCTTCATTACCGTATTTGTCTTCAGATTCCAGAGTGATCTTTTCGTCTGAGAACAACATAAAGTGATGAATCAGAATCTTAGCTGCTTCTTTCAAAGCATCGGTAGGATTGATAGAACCATCGGTTTCGATTTCGAAAACCAATCTTTCGTAGTCGGTTTTCCCCTCTACACGATAGTTCTCTATTTCATATTTTACATTCCGGATAGGTGTGTAAATTGCGTCGATAGGTATAAAACCTACCTCTGCATCGGTTGGCATATTTTCCGTGCTCGGCACATATCCACGTCCTTTCTGAATGGTAATTTCCATCTGGAAATTTACTGAGGTATCCATGTTACAGATTACCAGATCTGTGTTGAGGACTTCAAAACCAGTCAAAAATTTATTGATATCGCCGGCAGTGAAAGTTTCTTGCCCAGAAACAAGAACAGTTAGCTTCTCATCCTCTACATCCTCTACTTTTCTTTTAAACCGAACTTGCTTCAAATTCAGGATAATCTCGGTTACATCCTCGATTACACCCGGAATGGTGGCAAACTCATGATCAACACCATGTATTTTGATACCGGTAATCGCAAAGCCTTCCAAGGAAGACAGCAAAATTCTGCGCAACGGATTACCAATAGTGATTCCGTAACCAGGCTCTAACGGACGAAATTCGAATTTTCCGAATTTGTCTGTCGATTCAAGCATGATTACTTTGTCCGGTTTCTGGAAAGCTAATATTGCCATAAATATTTTTAATTTTTACTTAGAATACAATTCTACGATTAACTGTTCTTTAATGTTCTCCGGGATGTCTGTTCTTTCCGGAACATTCAACAATTTTCCGCTCATAGAAGCAGCGTCCCATTCTAACCATGAGAACTTGCTTACCCGATTGCTACGCAAAGAATCGGAGATGATTTCAAGAGCTTTGGATTTCTCACGAACAGCTACGATGTCGCCCGGGCGAACCATTGCAGAAGGAATATTACAAATACCTCCGTTAACGGTAATGTGACGGTGAGACACTAACTGACGTGCAGCGGCACGAGTCGGTGCAATACCTAAACGATAAACGGTGTTATCCAAACGGCATTCCAACAGTTGAAGTAATACTTCACCGGTAACACCACCAGCACGTTCTGCTTTTTCAAACAGGTTGCGGAATTGTTTTTCCAACAAACCATAGGTATATTTTGCTTTTTGTTTTTCTTTCAGCTGAACGCCGTACTCAGAGATTTTTCTTCTACGACGAGCCAAACCATGCTGACCTGACGGATAATTTCTCCGTTCCAGCGCCTTATCCGGTCCGTAAATAGGTTCACCGAATTTTCTTGCTATTTTAGACTTAGGTCCTGTATATCTAGCCATTTTAATTTCAAATTATATTTACACGTTACATTAAAGGCAATCGGCAAAAGCTTCTTACCTCGCTCATTAAATTATACCCGACGTCTTTTCGGAGGACGACAACCATTGTGAGGCAGCGGGGTTACATCGATGATTTCAGCCACTTCGATACCACTTGCATGGATCGAACGGATAGCCGATTCACGACCGTTTCCCGGACCGGTAACATATACTTTTGCCTTTCTCATTCCAAGATCAAATGCCACCTTAGCGCAATCGGCAGCAGCCATCTGTGCAGCATAAGGAGTATTTTTCTTTGAGCCTCTGAATCCCATTTTACCTGCCGACGACCAAGAAATAACCTGACCTGAATTATTTGTCAGAGAGATAATGATGTTATTAAAAGACGAATGAACGTGTGCTTGTCCCACGGCTTCTACTTTAACCAGCCGCTTCTTGTTTGATGTAGACTTCTTTGCCATAATTCAACTCAATTATTTAGTTGCTTTTTTCTTGTTAGCAACAGTTTTCTTCTTA